>CEAR01052530.1_pt1 | contig 119027 bp, 112 predicted proteins | sample 557461 | NCBI WGS metagenome assembly CEAR01 (sample SAMEA3182075, study PRJEB8094) | gut metagenome | biome: human; feature: gut; material: Stool; isolation source: human stools | place: Canada | collected 2012-03-14 | reverse complement strand
TCCTTACCTCCTGTGGAAGCAGGCTCGTCTGGTACTAACTCAATCACATCGGTAATCTCACAATTCAGCGTTTCACAGATACGGGCTAATGTGTCCATGCTGATGTGCTTTCCCTCTTTGCTCATGTTGGCAATCATATTCGTTGTCATACCAGCGGCAAGCCTTAAATCCTCTTTCCTCATATCACGCTCTAACAGTGTGTGCCAGAGTGGTTTATAGCTGATGTGCATATTGTTTTCCTGCCTTTCTATCCATACCACCGGGGCGGCTGCCCCGGCAGGAACTTTTCTCTTATTATAACACCAATCTTGTGAAATCACAATTTATTCTTGTAGCCTGCCGCTGATACCGTCTGGATTGGTTTTTCCTTTCTTTTTGTTCCCTTTAATTAGCCATGAACTGGTTGATGGCTATTCCCGTTTGGTCGACACCAAGAGATTCTCTCAATCGGTTTAATCTGGTGTTTTCAAGATGTCCTTATGAGGAGTCGCCCTTCGGCGGTCTTTCTTTTTGTACGCAGAGCAAATAGTATAGGGAGGTCGTGCGCGGGGTAAATGCAAGGACACCTCACGGAGTGAATCGAAGATACTTGAGAGATGGGGATCTATCATGCGAGGTGGCTCTCTTGGGTGGCTTCAGTGGAAAAGAATATAATTCATAGAAAGACTGCAAATTTCAATAAATAGTCTTTGCTTTATGAAGAAAAGTATAGTATACTAATAATATCTATTGTGGTTTCCGTCCCCGTACTATGAAAAAACGGCGGGCCATAAAAACGGAAGGGAGGGCGAAAACTTGGACAGACCGTATGCAATCGAGATGGTGCACATCACAAAGCGGTTTCCTGGTATCATCGCTAACGACGATATCACGCTTCAATTAAAGAAGGGTGAGATCCACGCCCTGCTGGGCGAGAACGGCGCAGGTAAATCTACGCTAATGAGTGTGCTTTTCGGCCTGTATCAGGCGGAGGAGGGTATCATCAAAAAAGACGGCGTGGAGGTATCCATCAAGGATCCCAACGACGCCAACGCCCTGGGCATTGGCATGGTACACCAGCACTTTAAGCTAGTGGAGTGTTTCACGGTGCTGGACAACATCATTATGGGCGTGGAGCCCACGAAAATGGGCTTTTTGCAGAAGAAAGAGGCTCGGGCAAGGGTCATGGAGCTCAGCGAGCGCTATGGCCTGAAAATCGACCCCGATGCGCTGATCGAGGACATCACTGTGGGTATGCAGCAGCGCACCGAGATCCTGAAAATGCTATACCGGGATAACGAGATCCTTATTTTCGATGAGCCTACCGCCGTGCTGACGCCCCAGGAGATTGATGAGCTTATGGAGATTATGCGGAATCTGGCGGCAGAGGGTAAGTCCATCCTCTTCATTTCCCACAAGCTCAACGAGATTATGGCTGTGTCTGACCGTTGTACCGTGCTGCGCAAGGGTAAGTATATCGGCACCGTGGAGACCAAGGACACCAGCGTGGAGCAGCTCAGTGCCATGATGGTGGGCCACGATGTGAATTTCCATGTGCAGAAAAAGCCTGCCCAGCCCGGCGAAGTGGTGCTGAATGTGGAGCACATGACTGTGGCCAGCAAGATGCACAAGAAAAACGCCGTGCGCGATGTGAGCTTCAAGGTGCGCAAGGGCGAGATCGTGTGCATTGCCGGTATAGACGGTAATGGCCAGACGGAGTTGGTGTACGGTCTCACGGGTCTGGAGCCTGTGGCAGGTGGCAAGGTGACCATGTGTGGCACCGACATCACGAAAATGCCTATTCGCAAGCGGAATATCCTGGGTATGTCCCACATTCCCGAGGATCGTCACAAGCATGGCCTGGTGCTGGATTATTCCCTGGAGGACAACCTGGTGCTGGAGCGGTACTTTGAGCCGGAATTCACCAGCAGGGCGGGCTTCCTGCGGCGGGATAACATCCGTAAATACGCAGAGAAGCTCATTGACGAATACGATATCCGCAGCGGCCAGGGGCCCATTACCATGGCCCGGAGTATGTCCGGCGGCAACCAGCAGAAGGCCATCGTGGCCCGGGAGATTGACAAGGATCCCGAGCTGCTGGTAGCTGTGCAGCCCACCCGCGGCCTGGATGTGGGCGCTATCGAAAATGTTCACAAGGAGCTGGTGGCCCAGCGCGACGCCGGAAAGGCCGTGCTGCTGGTGTCTCTGGAGCTGGACGAGGTGATGGATGTGCCTGACCGTATCCTGGTGATGTACGAGGGCGAGATTGTGGGCGAGCTGGATCCTAAGGCTACCACCCAGGAGGAGTTGGGCCTGTACATGGCCGGCGCCAAGAGAGACGAGGTGAAGGAATGAAAAAGAACATTCTGAAAAACGACGGCGTACAGTCTCTGCTGGCGTCGCTGATCTGCATACTCTTGGGCCTGCTTATCGGCTTTATCGTGCTGCTGTTCATCAATCCCAGCGGCGCGGGTGAGGCGATCACGGCCGTTATCAAAAACTTCCTCAACTACAGCAAGGCCGCGACTCAAGCCAAGTACCTGGGCAACACCCTGGTGAAGACCGCACCGTTGCTGATGTGCGCACTGTCCATCCTGTTTGCCTACAAGGTGGGCCTGTTCAACATCGGCGCGGCGGGCCAGTACTGCGCGGGCGTGGCGCTGAGCCTGTACGCCGCCCTGGCCTGGGGGTGGGGCTGGCTGCCGTGTATGCTGCTGGCGATGCTGGGCGGCATGGTGCTGGGCGCCATCTCCGGTTTGCTGAAGTCCTACTGCAATGTGAACGAGGTCATATCAGGCATCATGCTCAACTGGATCGTTTTGTATCTGACAAACATGCTGCTGACCAATGTGAAGGAGGCCACCAGCCCGTATACCTTTGTGCTGGCGCACAAGAACCCCTCGGCCATCCTGCCTTCTCTGGGCATAGGCAGCCTGTTTAACAATAATGGCTATGTGGGTTTGGCCCTGCCACTGTCCGTGCTGGCGGCGGTGGCGGTGTGGGTCGTGCTGGAAAAGACCCGCTTTGGCTACGAGCTGCGGGCCACCGGCAACAACAAGAACGCCGCCAAATACTGCGGTATGGCCGAGAAGAGAAACATCATCCTCACCCTGGTCATCTCCGGCGCACTGGCCGGTCTGGGTGCGGCTATGCTGTACCTCACCGGTTACGAACAGTGGCAGTGTTCTACCTCCTCCGTGCCTGGCATGGGATTTAACGGTATCGCGGCGGCTTTCCTGGGCGGACTGAATCCCTTCGGGACCATTTTGGCCTCCTTCTTCATCCAGCATATCACCGCCGGCGGCGCGTATGTGGACAAGAGTATGTACTGTGCACAGATTTCCGACCTGATCTCCTCGCTGATCATTTATCTGTGCGGCTTTGTGCTGTTTATTAAGTACGCCATGAATGTGGGCATCCGCAAGCGGGAGGAAAAGGCTACGCTGAAGGAAAAGGAGCAGAGCGAAACGCCGCCTGCTGATGCAAACACCGGGAAAGGAGGCGATCAGTAATGGTGCTGCTGCTGCAATATACACTGACTTTCGCTTCCGTGCTGATCCTGGTGGCACTGGGCGGCTGCTTCTCGGAACATTCGGGCGTTATCAACCTGGGCCTGGAGGGCGTGATGATTATGGGTGCCCTGGGCGGCGCACTGGCTATGCGCTATATGCCCACAAACTCCACGCCCATTGCAATGCTGCTGGTGGTGCTGCTGGCGGCGGCCCTAGTGGGCTTGATTTACTCTAGCCTGCTGGCCGTGGCCTGCATCAACTTTAAGGCAGACCAAACCATTGTGGGTACGGCGTTGAATATGCTGGGCCTTGCTGGGGCTACCGTCATCGTGAAGGCCATCAATACGGCGGCCAATCCTGATGATGTGTCCTCTACCATCCAGTTCGCCGGTGCTAAGAGATCGTTTTTGGTGAACATCGGCTCGTTCGAATTTAGCTGGTTTATGCTGGTGACGCTGATTCTGCTGATTGTGTCCTATGTCCTGCTGTATAAGACCCGGTTTGGTCTGCGGCTCATGGCTTGCGGCGAGCACCCTCAGGCGGCTAACTCCGTGGGCATTAGCGTGTACAAGATGCGCTGGGCCGGTGTGCTCATTTCGGGCGTGCTGGGCGGTCTGGGCGGTATCGTGTTTATCACCGCGGGCGTGTCCGAGTGGCGGTTTGAGTACGGCGTGGCAGGCTTCGGGTTCCTGTCTTTGGCCGTTATGATCTTCGGCCAGTGGAAGCCTACACGCATTGCCCTAGCAGCGCTGCTGTTCGGCATGTTCCGGGCACTGTCCAATGTGTACACGGGCTTTGACTTCCTCAGAGTGCTGAACATCCCCAGCCAGGTGTACAACATGATGCCCTACATCATCTCCCTGGTGGTGCTGGCCTTCACATCCAAGAAGTCCCGGGCACCGAAGGCAGAGGGTATTCCTTACGACAAGGGTCAGCGGTAAGTCTAAGCCCATTCTCGTATAAAATCCAAGGCTGGCAGGTTATTGACCCGTCAGCCTTGGATTATTTATGGAATTTATGGAATAAAGCGTTTATTATGGGCCGGGAGTCCCATAGCTTCGGCGCAAATGGGAAGCGGGACGCTCTATCAGAGTGCGGTTCCTTTTTGGGGCACGAAAAAACGGCTCATATCTGCGCCCTCCAGACGGAGAAGCTGCATCTTGCGGTCTATGCCGCCGGCATACCCGGTGAGGCTGCCGCCGGTGCCCACCACTCGGTGGCAGGGAATGAGCAGGGAAATGGGGTTGTGCCCCACCGCGCCGCCCACGGCTTGGGCGGATACCTTTTCCCGACCTTGCTGCCGGGCCAGCTCCCGGGCAATCTGCCCGTAGGTCATGGTCCGGCCGTAGGGAATGGTCAGCATGATGTCGCACACAGCCTTGCGAAAGGGTGTGGAATCATAGCGCAGGGGCGGGAGAAAGCCGGGGTCTTTACCGGAAAAATAAATATCCAGCCAGCGCCGCGCATCCTGCAGCAGCGGATGCGCCTTCGCCTCTGTGTGCATCGGGAGAGTGCTGCCGAAATATTTTTGACCGCTAAACCACAGACCGATGATGGCATTGTCATCGCAGGCGAGGATGATGCCCCCCAGCGGAGAAGCATATTCCGAGGTATAGACCATAAAAATATCCCCCTTGTGATTATATGATGTATTTTAACATGAGGGCTACGGAAAAACAATCCAAATTGTTTATGGAATATTTGAAATTAGGACTTTACAAACGGCGTTTGAATTGGTATAATTCATTTGTTGACAAGATGTATATGTGCCCGTAGCTCAGTTGGATAGAGCGTTGGACTCCGACATTTCAGGCATCTCCAGTTGAGATATGGCGCAAAGCCTTGCCGCACCTGCGTTTGCGGGAACGGCAGAGAAAAAATGTGTGGTCGTTGACTACTATTTGACTACTATCGCAAAAACCCACAATCAAATATGCGCCCGTAGCTCAGTTGGATAGAGCGTTGGACTCCGACGTTTCAGGCGTCTCCAGTTGAGATATGGCGCAAAGCATTGTCACACCTGCGTTTGCGGGAACGGCAGAGAAAAAATAGTTAGTTGTTGACTACTATTTGACTACTATCGCAGAAACCCACAATCAAATATGCGCCCGTAGCTCAGTTGGATAGAGCGTTAGACTCCGACTCTAAAGGCCGCTGGTTCGAATCCAGTCGGGCGTACCAAAAACCGTCTCAAACGATATGTTTGAGACGGTTTTTACATGCGGAAAGTTGAGAGAATTGAAACCTGATTTGACCACTATTGCGCGTTTTGCGATCCAACTGAGCTATTACACTATGTCATATCTCCAGCATCCCGTGCAGTCCTGCACTGGCGGCCTTTTTGTTCTTGTCGAAGGCATGGGTGTAGATGTCCAGCGTGGTGGAGGGCTGGCTGTGGCCAAGGATGCCTGCCACCGTGGCCACATCCGTGCCGCCCGCGATCATCAGACTGGCGGCGGTGTGCCGGAGGGAATGGACGTTCAGCTCCTGCGGCAGGCCGTTCTTCTTGAGGATCAGCTTGAAGCGGTAGGTGAAGGTGGTGGGCGTCATGGGCAGCTGCGATCCCTGCCGCCGAAACAGGAAGTCATCGGCGGTCAGCTCCCGCTGGTCATAGGTTTCGGTGACGTATGCACATTCCTGCCGGTACTCCCGCAGGAGACTTTCCATCTCGGCGGAGAAGTACACATAGCGGTTGCCTGCGCGGGTCTTGGGTTCTTTGACAAAGATTTCTTCGTCCGTCACCTTGACCGCGTTGCGGCAGATGTGGATGGAACGCTGCTCCCAATCAATGTCGCACCACTTCAATCCGCAGCACTCGCCCCGCCGCATACCCGTGGCGATGATGAGCTTGAAGTAGGTTTCGTACTTGATGCTCTCGCCCTCCAGCGCGGCGATGATCTTCTGTGCCGTTTCCTCGTCCGCGATCTTCTTTTCGCACTTTCGCCCGGCGTAGCGGTAGGTGCGCCAAGCCGGATTATGCGAAAGAAAGCCACCCTCCACGGCATCAGAGAGGATGCTGCACAGCGTTGCGTGCACGCCCTCAATGGTGTACTCGGAGAGTGGCTTTTTTGTGTCGGGACGGATGACTTTTCGCAGCTCTGCGTAGAAATTCCGGAAGTGCTCCGGCCGCAGCTCGGTGAGCTTGTAGTGACCCAGCGCCGGGAGGATACGCTCGATGTCCTGCCGGTCGCGGCGGATGGTGGACTTCGCCAGCTTGCCGGGGGCGATGTCTGTCAGCCACAGGTCGATGTATTTTGCCAGCGTGAGCTGCTGGACGGGCTGCGGCGTGTGGCGGCATTCCCGCTCAAAGAGGACTACCTGCTCGTTGAGCCACTTTTCTACCTGCCTGGGTGTCAGTTCCTCCGGCGGGTGGACGGTTTTCTGCCGGGGGTTGATGCGCTTGCCGTTGTAGTCATAGCCCATGGAGACAACGATGAGATAGCTGCTGCCGCGCTTGCGTATGCTTGCCATAAAAATGACCTCTCTTTCATTTATCCTCAGTACAGTTGAGGCTTATTTTGCAAGCACAACATACCGCAAGCACGGCGGTAAAGCTATCACAATTTTCTTGGAAAAATGAATTTCTACGAAAGCAACAATCATGCGCTGTGCTGCTTCGGTGAACAGGCGGCGGCGAGATTGAAGATCTGTTCGCCGTCCGGGCGGAGCATGGTGAGCATGGAGTCTGCCGCCTGCTCCTTCTGCGCCTGCTGGGGGTGGCAGTAGGTACGCTCCAGAAAGCCGGTGTCCGCATGACCCACGAGGTCTGCCACCGTCTGTTTGTCCACGCCGCAGTGCAGCAGCGAGGTCACGAAGTAGTGCCGCAGGGTGTGGAGGTGGTACTCCCGCGGAAAGCCGATGGCGTCATAGATCTTCCGCAGCCGCTTGGTGAAGGTGTCAGGGTGGATGAGTTGACCGTGTTCGTCGGTGAAGAGGTAGGGACTGAGCCTGCGGCGCTGCTTGTCCGCCTCCATCTGCTTGCGGCGCTTGTAGGCGAGGAGGATGCCCCGCAGGTCAGAGGAGAGGTAGACTTCACGGCTCTTGCCGTTTTTGGTGCTGCCCTCCACGATGCCCTTGCCGGGAACGCTGCTGCGGGAGCGGCTGACGGTGAGCAGCAGACCGTTTTGTGTGCCGGTGAAGTCCGACCATTGCAGAGCGCTCAGCTCGCCCCGGCGGCAGCCGGTGTACATGGAGAGCAGATAAAACAGACGGTAGTGCCGCGGCTCCTTTGCCAGCACGTCCAGCAGCTTTTCCACCTCGCCTCGCGTGGGAATGCGCTGCACCGTGCGCTGCGGTGTGGGCAGGTCTAACATCCGCGCGGGATTTTTCTCGATGATCTCATTGCGCTTGGCGTCGCTGAGTACGGCGGAGACCACGGAGAGGTATCGCTGCGCGGTGGATTCGTTGATGCGCTTTCCGTGGTGCTTGCGCTTACGCAGCTCGGAGAGCATATTTTCCAGTGCCATCGACCGGAGTTTGTTGAGGCGGATGCCGCCGATCATGGGATACACCACCTCCAGCATCCGCCGGTACGCAGCGATGGTGCTGGGGGCATATTTCGTCTGCCGCTTCAGCCAGCGGGAGGCGAATTCCTCAAAGGTCATCTCGCCATCCTCGGCGTAGCCGGCCTTGAAGCTGCGCTCCAGCTCTTCGGCAGCGTGGGCGACATACTGCCCGATGCCGCGCTTGGGGACACCGGACGGGACTTGGATGGTCTTTGCCTTGCTGATCTTTTTGCCGTTGGGCCGGTAGCCGTTGCTGACGGTGATCTTATACCGTCGCTCGTCCAATTTTTTGATGCTTGCCATTTTTAGAACCCTCCCATGGTTTGCTGCTGTTTTTCTTGCACAGCCTGCTCATCCAATTTTTCTTTCACAGCCATAGCCGCGCCTGCGGCGAAGCCGATCACCGCGCCGAAGTTTTCGGCGGCGATTTTCGCCTCCATGCGCCGCCGCTTTTCCTCGGCGTCCTCATCCTCGTCCAATAGCGCTCCCGCGGCAGCCAGTCCGGCCACGGCGGGGATTAGAGGAACAGGCCGCGGATCGCCGCCGCGCCATACCAACCTGCCAGTGCCGCCGTGCCAAGGATCAGCACCAGCATGATCCACTTGAGGGCCACCAGCAGGCTGAAGTCCGGAAGCCAGTCGATCCACTTGGAGGAATACTTCTCGCTCAGGTTCCCAACCCGTTCCAGCAGTTTGTTCATCTCTGTCAGCGATCTCTGCATCTCTGTGAGCGACTTCTGCACCGGCGTCAGGTCGATGCGCGTTTTCAATTCCGGCAACATATTCCGAATTTCCTCCAGCTCCCAGTTTATTTCGCCCACCTGCTTTGCCAGTTTGCTCATCGTCTGCGGCAGATCGCACTGGATCACAATAGGTTGGATCGTCTGCGGCGGTGTATTTGTCGATGCGCTGTTCGGCTGATTCATCCGTTTCAATTCCTCCATCGGTTTCCTCTGCTCGATGGAATTTTCTTTGAACGAGTTTTGCCCGTATTCTGAATTCATTCTCCATGACCTCCTTGCAATACTTTTCCTCATGTAATTTGTTGTCGCGGCATCTCATGCCGTCCGGCGTGGTGTAGGTGATGTACTTGCGGCCACTTTCCCAGCGGACGGCGTAGCCCTCGGATGCCATCAGGGAAACGAAGGCGTCCCTGTCGGCGGCGTATTTCATGCACTCGTCGATGGTGTTCATGAGCCGCAGTTTCCAGCTTTGGCCTTTCAGCGCCGTGTGGTATTCCGCACCGCTCATGCCGCGGGCCTGCTGCGTTGGTGCGTCAAAGACCGGCAGGCCCATCTCCTGACAGATCGCATCGTTGCGCCGCATCAGCTCCTGCAGTTGTTCCTTCGCCATGTGCAGCTTCTTGCCGGTCTCAAAGTTGACGGAGTTGATGACGCAGTGGGAGTGGATGTGTTCCCGGTCTACATGGGTGCAGACCAGCACCTCGCAGCCGTTGAAGTATTCCGCCAGCCGCCGCGCGGCTTCGTGGGCCTGCCGGGGATCGGCCGCCGCGCCCTTCGGAAAACTCTGCACCATGTGGTAGAACATCACGCCGCCGTCCTTGTGGTAGAGCAGCTTCGTGTTCAGAAAATCGTCGTAGACGCTTTGGGGCTGACAGTTGATGCCGCTGATGAGCGGCACGCCCTCCCATGCGGTTTTCTTCTCCTGCATGACGTAGAGCATCACGCCGCGCATGGCGGCGCGGGACTGTGTGCCCCGCTTGTAGTTCACGAAATGTACGATGGCGATACGGCTCACCGACCTTCCATGACAGCCCGCAACGCGGCGCTGACCTCGGACAGCTCGCCGGCAGCTTTTTCCAGACCGATGACCTGCACCTTGCCCATGTTGGCGAGGACGGTGAGGCGGTTGATGTTGCTGCCGATGCCCTTGAGCTGGCGGAGCAGTTCCTTCTGCTCATCGATGACAACGATCCGCTTGCCGAGACAGCAGGCGGTGACATAGTCGCTCATGGACATGTGGGCCTTCGCCGCCAGCGCCCTGATCTTCTCACGGTCGGCGGACGCCATGCGCGTGCTGAATTTGATATCTTTTTTCATGTTTTCTCCAATCGTAGCTTTAAGTGGGTCCGGGCTTCCGCCCGGAATTTGGGTGCAGGGCTTTGCCCGCTCGGTGCATTTGGCAGGGCAGCGGCTTCGCCGCAGACCAGACAAATGCGATGCTGGCCGTCGTCCGAGCGGACGACGAATCCCTCGTCCCGCGCCGTGTGCGGTAACCAGCTCTCGGCGGGTACACCACCACCCCGTCCCCAAACCGCGCACACATCGGCTCACACGCCGAAACACGGCGGGTTCTCAGGGTCGATGGTGACGATGTTCTCGGCAGCGGGATCATCGACACCATCGACCCTTTTCAGGCAGATCAGACGGTCGCCGTTGCTCTTGCGGAAGGACACCGTAATGCCGTTTCTCCTTAGAGCGTCAACGCTTTTACGGATTCGGTGGGAGAAGCTGTTGGGGGTCAGTCCCTCCGCACCGGCAGGGTCGATCTTTTCCAACAGCACCTTGGCAGGGGCGCTGATCTCCGGCTGCCGGCGCAGCAGTTCAGAGAGAAGAAAAAGAATTCTCGCGTTGGGTTGCTCTTTCTGTTCGCAGTCATCTGACAGCAGTTTCCAGACATGATCTTCGCCATCGAACTCCAGCGCCAGCTCCCGGTAGGGGATGTCCCGTCCGGTGCAGTAGAGCGTAGCGGTGTTCTCCCTGCGCTTGCTCTTGCGGAGGACGAAGTTGCTGTCGGTGGCACCGCTGAGTCCGGTGGTACCGGAGATCATGTTCATGGGATCATCGTCATTCATCTTCCGCAGATGATGCACCAGCAGAATGGCGATGCGGTGTTTGTCCGCCAGCGCTTTCAGAACGCCGATGTCCCGATAGTCGCTGGCATACGGGTTTGCGTCATTGCCTGCGGTGCGGATGCGCTGGAGCGTGTCGATGACGATGAGCCTGGTCTGCGGATGCTCCTTCAAAAATTGCTCGATCTGTTCCACCAGCCCGTTATGGAGCTGCTGGGACATGACGGCGAAGTGCAGCGTGGGCGGTGCGTCCTCTGTGAGATCGAAGAGGCGGCTCTGGATGCGCTGAAAGCTGTCCTCCAGACAGAGGTACAGCACCTCGCATGGGCGCGTGGCGAACGTCCAGAGCGGCTTGCCCTGCGCGGCGCAGAGACACAGCCACAGCGCCAGCCACGATTTACCGATCTTCGGCGCGCCTGCCAGCAGGTGCAGCCCCTGGGGCAGCAGATCGTCGACCACGAAGGAGACCGGTTCGTAAGCGCTGCTTTGCAGCGTGTCCGCGTCAATGGTTTGCAGTCGTTTGATTTGAGACATAAAAAACCTCCGGATAAAAGGATAAGGGCAGAGACCTCGCTGCAGTCGAGGCTCTAACCCTTTCACTTGATTATTCTGTATTTTTTGATAGAATGAGAATATCGCGGGACAGATGTAAAACGGATATGGGACAGGGGGGGCGATGCTATGCCGCTGGGAATACAGCAGAACAACGATTTCACGCAGTTCACAATGGATGTCTGGAATGACAAGATCTTTTATCAGGAGAAGGAGTTCCCGGCGGGATTCATGGCGATGTCCATTCTGAACATTCCCGAAGAAGACCTGCCGGAGCTGATACAGGCCGGCGGCGCACCGACCTTCCTGTTCCCTGTGGTGGTACAGGGCAGCGATGAGGAGGCTGCGGCGCTATTCCCGCAGCTGCGGGAACGGATATTGTACCTGACCGAACTGCTTTGGAAGTATCCGCCCTTTTGCTACAATGACTACGAGAAGGAAATGCGCCGGATCAATATCCTGTTTGACGAGAGCACACTCCCCCAAATACGGACGCCCGATTTGGAGTTCCAGACAGAGTTCCTGAGATTCTGCGTCGGGATCATACGCATCCCTATCGCTATGTATCACTTCTATGCGGCGGGGCGGTTCTTTGAGCTGGACTATCTGCGCCGTCTGAAAAAGCGGAACGAAACACATTTCGCCGTGGCCGCGCATGACTGCTTCAACAGCGAGCAGTTTTGGGATGAGATGCGGAGTTTACAGAGCTTGGATATGGAGCCGTTCACGGTTTACCCGGAGCTGTCCTCCACCTATGTGTTTGCCCGCAGTCCTAAAAACGAAAAAGAAATGGTGTTTGTGGAACGGGTGATTTTTCCGCGCCTGACCGATTTCTACACCTATGACCTGATGAACGGATTGCACCACGGCCACGCGCCCAGCCAGTGCCAAGGCTGTGGGAAATATTTTCTGACCACCAACGGTCACATCCCTAAATACTGCGACGGCATCGCCCCGCAGGACAATCGCTATACCTGCCGGCAGTACGGCGCGATGATGCACCAGAAGGAGCAGAACAAACAACACCCGGTCTACCGCCTGTTCAATACCCGCACCGACACCATCCGCAAGCATCACCAGAGAGGGAAGATCTCCGATGACCTGCGGCGGGAGGCACTGTATCTGGCGGGGAGCTACCGGGACAAGGCACTGATGGACAACGACTATGCCGCTGACGGATATGCGCGGGACATGGAATTGGAACACATTTACGCGGAGGCAGAGAAACGGCTGAAATGAGGAAGGGGGGCCATTCCTGTGACGAAAAATATGTACACCGTTGCCGGGGACGGTCCCTGCAATGAAGAACTGGCTTTGCGAATACAAGCCGGAGACAAAAACGCCGCGGAGCGGCTCGTCTCACAGAACGAGGGTTACCTCACCGACCTGGCGCGGGCGTACACGCCATGGTGTGAGATGGAGGACTTGAAGCAAGAGGCGGCGCTGGCGCTGCTGGACGCGGCGCGACGCTTTGATCCTGCCTACGGAACGAAGCTGCTGACCTATGCGACGCCAGCGATAGAAGCGGCGCTGTCCGACTACGCCGCACAGTATTCTTCCTCTCTGTCCATTCCCATCAGCCGGTACAATCAACTGCGCAGGGTGGCATACCTCTGCGCCGAGGGATGGGACTCATCTGATGCTGAGTTGGCCAAGGTGGTGTGCGGAGAACTGAATGTATCTGCCAAGGTAGCTGGGGCGTTGATAAAAGAATACCGGACGCTATTTTGCGTCCGGCAGTTAGGTGACGATGTATTCTCCGTCAGCTGCGGCGGCGATCCCGCCGTGGCCTATGACCGCCTCATGCGCCGAACGCTGCTGATGCAGCGGATGGAGGAGGTGCTGACGCCCAGAGAACTGAATCTGGTGCGAAGCTACCTCGGCATCGGTCAGCCGGACCAGGTCGGCATGACCTTTCAGGAGCTGGCGATCTATCTCAACTACAACGGCCCCAGCGGAGTGGAGAAGGCGTACAAAGCCGCGCTGCGGAAACTGAAAAAGGACTTATACGGCGGGGCTTACGGCCGGTGGCTCTCCGTTCAGAAGGCTATCCGCACTGCCAAAGCGGAGGCGGAGGCTGATCCTGGGCATTACACAACTCCTCAGACCACATGGTTGGATGAAAAGGAACTGATGGAGCGGTTTATCTGCGAGGTCGTTTCGCTGATCCGTGTTCATGAGATTTTCAGTGACGCATTGGAGAATATTGCTGCAAAAATTTTTGAGGAGTCTTGAAAATTGTATGTTTTCAAGACTCCTCAAGATCATTCCAGCTCAAATGCGCCGGTACTGTGCGCTGTCAGGTTCTACGGTTACTATCAAAGTGCATTGACGGTTCCTGATTTCTCAAATATTCTGTTTCAGGCAGGTCTTAATGTCATCCTCAGCATTGGTAATAAGCCGCAAGTCGAATGTGTCCACTAAATACTGAAGCACATTCGGGCTCAAAAATGCCGGCAGGGTAGGGCCTAAATATATGCCTTTAATTCCCAGACTCAATAATGCCAGCAAATCAGCAACAGCCTTTTGTTCGTACCATGATACGATCAACGACAAAGGCAATCCGTTTACATCGGTACCAAAAGCATCTGCTAAACCTGTTGCGATCCGTATGGCAGAATATACATCATTGCATTGCCCGACATCCAAAAGTCTCGGCAGACCCGCTACTTCACCGAAATCCAGTTTGTTAAATCTGTATTTTCCGCATGCGAGCGTTAATATCACGCAGTCTTTCGGGACCATCTTAGCAAACTCTGTATAATAGTTTCGACCGGGTCTTGCTCCGTCACAGCCGCCAATAAGAAAGAAATGTCTGATTTTTCCTGCTTTTACTGCCGCTACGATTTTGTCAGAATCGCTTAATACCGAATGATGCCCGAATCCGACAAGTATCTCGTGGGGTTCCTGATCCTCCGGATAGCCGCCCAATTCTATTGCCTGCTGAATGATTTCACTGAAATCCTTTTCACCGTTTTCTCTTTTCCCAATGTGTTTTACCCCTTCCCAGCCCACTACATTCGTGCTGTAGATTCGGCCTTTATAGCTCTCTCTCGGCCGCATAAGGCAATTCGTCGTCATTAGAATACATCCCGGAAGATCATCAAATTGTTTTTGTTGATCTTGCCACGCACCACCGAAATTTCCAACAAGGTGGGGGTACTTTTTTAATCCCTCATATCCGTGGCACGGCAGCATTTCACCGTGTGTATACACATTGACCCCCGTTCCCTTTGTTTGTTCCAGCAGCATTTCCAAATCCTTCAAATCATGTCCCGAAACAACGATAAAGGGTCCTTTCCTCATATGGATATTGACCCTATGGGGTGCCGGATTTCCGTAAACTGCAGTATTGGCTTCGTCCAATTTTTTCATAACCTCAATTGCCGCTTCTCCGGTGCGCATGGTCATTCGGATCAGTTCTTCCACTGTAAGGTTATCGTCTGTGAGAGCTTCCAATGCCTGAATATAAAATTCATCTACCTCATCACTGTAATAGCCCAGTTCTCTTGCCTGATGCCCATAGGCGCTGATACCTTTCAGTCCGTATAAAATGGTTTGCCTCAATGAGCGGATATCCGGGTCAAGGGATTTATCATACATAATTCCCGCGAGTTGAGCATCCTTTAGCATTTGTGTTTTTGTTTCGGGAAGATCATAAGTGGCGTATGATGCCTGATTGTGAATCTCTCCTGTGATTGTTCTCAAATTTTCTTTTATCCGTTGTGATTCGTTCAATAATTCCACGTGTACTTTCGCATCAAAATTAACATTCGTCAGCGTTGTGAAAAGAACATTTTCGATAAACCGTATGATATTTTTATCGATATGCTGTCCCTCATTTTGCAGAACTTTTCCGTAACAGCTGATTCCTTTGATTTGAAAGATCAGCAAATCCTGCAGATTGGCGATTTCCGGTGTCTTTCCGCAAACCCCAAGCTTTGTGCAGCCCTTTCCGTTCGCTGTTTGCTCACATTGATAGCAAAACATTTCGTATCCTAAATCCATATTATTCATATGCTGACCATCCTTATCTTTCGTTTTTATAGTTAAAGTATCGGTCAGGAAACGAAAAATATACTTGGTATGAGAGACCTTACTAATTTGCTTATGTGTGATAAAGAAGTACCTCGTCGATGTTAATAGGTATTCTCCATTGATATGAACAAACTATTCCCGCAGCTGCGGGAACGGATATTGTATCTGACCGAACTGCTTTGGAAGTATCCGCCCTTTTGCTACAATGATTATGAGAAAGAGCTGCGCCGGATCAATGTCCTGTTTGACGAGAGCGCCCTCCCACAAATACGGATACCCGATTCGGACTTCCAGACAGAGTTCCTGAGATTCTGTGTCGGGATCATCCGCATCCCCATTGCCATGTATGCTGCTCAAAATTCTCTTTCTCTGTCTGTTCCTCCCACCAGATACCGGCAGCTTCGCACCGTAGCGTATCTCTGCGCTATGGCAGAGAATGCGTCTGATGAAACAATCCTTTCAGCCGTCAGCACGGCGCTGGAAGTGACTCCATCCGTCGCGGCCACGCTGCTGATGGAGTACCATACGCTGTTCTCCCCGCAGGCTTTGGATGATGAGACAACTTCCGTCAGCGGCGGCGTAGACCCGGCAAGGGCGTATGACCGATATATGAGGTGGGCGCTCCTGCGTCAGCTGATGGAGAAAATACTGACGCCCAGAGAACTGAATCTGGTGCGAAGCTACCTCGGCATCAGCCAGCCGGACCAGGTCGGCATGACCTTTCAGGAGCTGACGATCTATCTCAACTACAACGGCCCCAGAACGGCCCCAGCGGAGCGGAGAAGGCGTACAAGTCCGCGCTGCGGAAACTGAAGAAGGACTTGTATGGCGGGGCCTACGGTCGGTGGCTCTCTGCGCAGAAGGCCATCCGCGCCGCCAAAGCGGAAGCAGAGCAGGACGCGGGGCAGTACACAACGCCACAGAGGACATGGTGGGAGGAGTGGAAACTGCCCGAGCACTTTTTGTGCGAGGTGACGGGACTTGCCCGCATTCATGAGATTTTCAGCGATGCGGCATACGATCTTTAAAATAAGGCGATATATTTCTTGGAAGAACTTGCCCCTCCCATGTAAGTCGTGATATTATTGAGAAAATAACGATGGGAGGTGTCTGCCATGAAATTCGGCTCTGTGGGCGCGGTGATCGCCGCCGCCAGCAAAAAGGACGCTGTGCCGCTGCTGAAGGTCGGCAGCATCCCCATCGTGCGGAGGATCGTGCTGACCCTGCAGCAGGCAGGTGCGTTCCCCATCGTGGTGGTGACCGGAACGGAGGAACTGGAGGTTACGCGGCAGGTGGCACCGCTGGGTGTGGTGTTTATCAAAAATACGGAGTGCGAAAAGCCGGAGCTTTTCTCCTCCGTCAAGCTGGGCCTTTCGTACTTGCAGGGTAAGTGCGATCGCGTGGTGTTCACGCCGGTGAACGCACCCATGTTCTTTGCCCAGACGCTGCAAACGCTACTTTCTTGCGATGCTGATATCATCACACCAACCTATGACGGGCGGGGCGGACATCCCATTGTGCTGAGCAGCAAAATATTGCCGCAGATCCTTGCGTACAGCGGCTTGGACGGCCTGCGGGGCGCGGTGCGGCAGTGCGATGGCCGCAGGCAGCGCATTGCCGTTCCGGATGCCGGTGTGCTGATGAGCGTACACAACGAGCCGCAGCTGCGTCAGCATTTGCAGGAGCATAACGCCTCGCTGCTCACGCCGTCGGTGAAGATCAGTATCGACAAAGAGAATATGTTTCTCAACTCCCGTCTGAAGCTGTTGCTGTTTCTCATCGCCGACCTTTGCTCCGTGCGGCAGGCGTGCCTGCATATGGGCCTTTCCTACCAGAAGGCGTGGGACATGATCAACCAGTTGGAGCGGGAACTGGGCTACGCCGTGGTCACCCGGCAGCATGGCGGAAAAAACGGCGGCAACACCTGCCTGACGGACAGGGGACGGCAGCTGATGTACGCTTTTCAGCACTATGAGAACGAGGTACGCGGTTTTGCCCAGCAGCGGTTTGACGCGCTGTTCCGTGAAACCGGTCTGATAGGATAACTGCACAAAACGGAAATGCCCTTTTTCGGCGTGTACTTTTTAGGAAGTATTTGAACGCACGGAAAAGGGCGTTTACAATAAAATCAACGTTATTCTACATAAAGGAGTACGATTCCAATGAAGGAGCTTACCAGTTATCAGGATTTTGTGGATATCATCAGCGCTCGGAAGCCCGACCTTAAGCAGAGCGCCCATGACAGGCTTCTGCTCTGCTGGGAGGCGGCACAGTGAGCCGCCGCATCGGAGGGCTGATTTTAGCCGCGGGACTTTCCAGCCGGATGGGGGATTTTAAGCCGCTGATGCCCCTGCGGGGCAAGACGCTGATCGAGAACAGCATCGACTCTCTGCTGCTGTGCGGTGTTGACCCCATCGTGGTGGTACTGGGACACCGGCGGCAGGATATGGAGGCCATTCTGAAAAGCAGGTATCTGGAGGACACGCTAACGCTGGCCCGCAACGATGATTTTGCTGCCACCGATATGCTGGCGTCTGTAAAGATCGGCCTTGCTGCCATGTCGGAATGCGATGCCTTTTTTCTGCTGCCGGGAGATATGCCGGTGGTGGCCAAGGAGACATTTCTGGCGGTGTACCGCGCCATGCCGGAAAGCGTACCTGCCATCGCTTTTCCTACGCTGGAGGGCTATCGTAAGCACCCGCCGCTGATCGACAGCCGCTTCATCCCGGAGATCCTGCGCTATGAGGGGCAGGAGGGGCTGCGGGGGTTCTGGAAAGTCCACGAGGACGCCATCGTCACCGTGCCGGTGGACGATGTGGGCTGCTGGACGGATCTCGATACATTCGCGCAATATTCCCGCTGTGTGCAGCGGTATCAGGGATAACATCAAAAAGGAGGAATCTGCATTGCATACCATTTCCAACTCTGTCGTGAAGAAGGATCATGCACCTAAGATGGAGGGACGTTCTGTTTACGTCTGCGACATTGACAAGCATGGCATTCTCTGCGGCAAAATGCTCCGCTCTCGGTACGCGCGGGCGAAGCTGCTGTCCGTCAAGGTGCCTGAGCTGCCGGATGGCTACTACTACGTTGATCGCAACGACGTACCCGGCGACAACAATGTGAACATCGTCATGGACGACACGCCGGTCTATGCCCGGGAGACCGTTGAGTACATCGGCGAACCCATCGGCATGGTCTGCGGCCCCGACGAGGCGGTCTGCGAGGACATTCTGCGCCGCATTGAGGTGGAGTATGAGGAGCTTACCCCCATGCTGGACCTGCGTAAGGCTGATGAGGCGCTCTTTGACTACGAATATGAAAAGGGCGATATCGACAAGGCCTTTGCCGAGGCCGACAAGGTCTATGAAGAGGAATTTGAGACCGGCTATCAGGATCAGACGTATCTTGAGACGCAGGGCATGATGGCCGAGCCGGAGGAAGGCGGGCGGATGTTCGTACATGGGTCCATGCAGTGCGCCTACTATGTCCATGGTGCGGTGATGCGCGCGCTGAACTGCGGCCCTGCCGATGTCCATGTGCATCAGGATGTCACCGGTGGCGGCTTCGGCGGCAAGGAGGCTTTCCCCTCCATTCTGGGCTGTCAGGTAGCTGTGGCCGCAAAAAAGTGCGGCAAGCCCGTCCGCTGCGTCTTCGGCCGTCGGGAGGATCTGGAGTTTACCTCCAAGCGCCATCCGTCCCTGTGCACTTACAAGGTGGCCGTGAAGGATGGCCGGGTCACCGCTATGGACATTGATGTGAAATTCAACGGCGGCGCGTATACCACCCTTTCCGCAGTGGTGCTGCAGCGCGGCCTGATCTGCGCCAACGGCGTGTACAACATCGAAAATCTCCATGTCCGCGGCCGGGCACTGAAAACCAACACCACGCCCAGCGGTGCATATCGCGGCTTCGGCGCGCCGCAGACCTTCTTTGCCGTGGAGATGATGATGGATCACATCGCCAAAGACCTGGGCGTTGACATCGTGGAGTTCAAGGAGGCCCATCTGGTCAAGCAGGGCAACGCTACCTCCACCTCCGGCAAATATCATTTCCCCGTCCCCCTGCCTGCCATGGTGGAGCAGCTGGACAAAGCCTGCGACCTGCGCTGCAAGCACAAGGAATATGCCAAGCCTCAGACCGGGCGCTACCGCAGAGGCATCGGATTTTCTATGCATTTCCACGGCGCGGGATTTACCGGCTCGGGTGAGCGGGACATCATCAAGGCTGTGGCGCGGCTGCACAAGTATAAGGACGGAACGGTGGAAATTCTGGCCTCCAACGGCGAGATCGGACAGGGCCTGCGCACCACCTTCCCCAAGATCGTGGCGCAGGAGCTGAATCTGCCCCTTGAGAAGGTGTTTTATGACCATCCCGATACCTCCCGTGTGCCGGATTCCGGCCCCACGGTGGCGTCGCGCTCCCTGATGACCGTGGGCGAACTGCTGCGCCGCGCTGCCATCAAGCTGCGCACCGAGTGGGAGGACGGCAAGGATCAGATCGTGGAGGAACGCTTCTCTGAGCCGGACTTCATGATTCCCTTCTATCTGGACAAATTCCGGGGCGATGCTTACCCCACCTATGCCTGGGGTGCGCAGGCCATCGAGGTGGAGGTGGACACCTACACCGGCAGCAGCAAAATTCTGGGTGCTTACGCCTCCTTCGATGTGGGTACGCCCATGGATTACAACATCGTCATGGGGCAGATGGAGGGCGGTTTCCTGCAGGGCATCGGCTATGCCTCCACGGAGTTCATGAACTATGACCAGAAGGGCCGTATCCGCAACAAATCCTTCTCCGACTATCTGATTCCCACGGCGGTGGATGTGCCTGTTCTCAACTGCCAGCTTTATGTGGACGAGTATCCCTTCGGGCCTTACGGCGCAAAGGGTGCGGGTGAGCTGCCTCTGGTGGGCGCAGCGCCCGCTTATGTAGAGGCCATTGAGCAGGCGCTGGGCGGCGGCATCCGCCTGCACCATGCGCCGTTTACCGCTGAGGACACCATCAGGGTTCTCACAAAGGAGGAAGCGTAATGAACGACATTCAATTTACTCTCAACGGCAAGGCCGTCACCTACGCCAGCAGCGCGGCAGACCGCCTGCTGGATGTGCTGCGGGATACCTTCCGCTGCACCAGCGTTAAGTGCGGCTGCAAGGAGGGCGAGTGCGGTGCCTGCTCCGTGCTGCTGGACGGCAAGCTCATCAACTCCTGCTGCGTGGCCATGGGCGCCGTGGAGGGCAGCACCGTGGTGACGCTGGAGGGCTACCGGGAAACAGAACGCTTTGCGGTATTGGACAAGACCTTTGCCGATATTTCTGCCGTGCAATGCGGCTTCTGTACCCCCGGCATGGTGCTGGCAGCGGAGAGCATTCTCTCTGCCAATCCCCATCCCACGGAGGAGGAAATCCGTGTGGGCATGTCCGGCAATCTTTGCCGCTGCACGGGATATAACGCCATCGTCATCGCCATTATGAATGCGGCAAAGGAGGGCAGCGGATTATGGTAAACGGATATGTGCCGAAAACACTGGCTGAGGCGCTGGAGCTTCGCAGCAAATATGAACTTGTTCCCTATGCAGGCGGCACCGACCTGATGGTGGAGAACCGCCCGAACGTCAGCTACCTGTTTCTGGGTAAGCTGGCGGAGTTGAAGGGGATCTCCGAGGACGCGGACTACGTCCGCATCGGCGCGGCAGTCACCTACACCGAGGCGCTGGCCAGCCCCGTGGTGCCGCAGTTGATGAAGGAGGCCATCTCCCGCATCGCCGCCCCCGCCATCCGCAATGCCGGCACCTTCGGCGGCAATCTGGGCAATGGCTCTGCCAAGGCGGACTCCGTGCTCATCGAGTTCGTCACCGGCGCGAAGCTGCGGCTGCTGTCCGCCAAAGGCGAGCGCGTGGTGGACGTGGAGAAATTCTATCTGGGCCGCAAGAAGCTGGATCTTCATAATGACGAGATCATCGCGGAGATCCTGCTGCCCAAGGCCGGTATCGACGACTACTATTACAAGAAAGTGGGCGGACGCAACGCGCTGGCCATCTCCCGTGTTTCGTTTGCGGGCATTCTCAGTGTGGAAAACGGCACCATCACGCGCTTTTCCGCCGGGTTCGGCGCGGTGGCCGACACGGTGCTGCGCTATCGTGAGCTGGAGGCTATGTTCATCGGCAAGACCGTGGAGCAGGCCAGAGCCGAAAAAGCAGATGTGCTGAACGCCTATTCCGAAAAGCTGGTGCTGACCCGCGGCCGCGTCAGCGCGGAATACCGCAAGACTGTCTGCATGAATCTGCTGGGCGATTTTCTGACGGAAAAGGGCATCTGAATGGAAAAGAGCAAAAAGGCGCTCCTTGCAGGAGCGCCTTCTTCGAAACAAGGATAAGGAGCGATCTATGTACAAACTTTTTATCAACGGAAAAACGTATACGGCAGAGGAAGACAAAAAGCTGCTGCCTTTCCTGCGCGACGACCTGCACCTGACCGCTGCGAAGGACGGATGCAGCGAGGGTGTGTGCGGCACCTGCACGGTTTTGGTGGACGGCCAAAAAATGAAGGCGTGTGTGCTTTCTCTCAGTAAGCTTGAGGGGAAGCAGATCCTAACCGTCGAGGGCATTCCAGCCGAAGAAATGCGCGTTTATGAGCATTGCTTTGCCGAAGCGGGCGCTGTGCAGTGCGGCTTCTGCATTCCGGGCATGATCATCTCTGCCAAGAGCCTTCTGGACAAGAATTTGAACCCGACCCGCTCTGATGTAAAACAGGCCATCAAGGGCAATCTCTGCCGCTGCACCGGTTACAAAAAAATTGAGGATGCGATCTTAATGGCGGCAGAGTTCTTCCGCGAGAAAAAGCCGATTCCTCCCGCGCCGAAGACGCTGCACATGGACGAGCACGCCAAACGCATTGACGCGGCAGAAAAGGTCAACGGCAGCGGTATATTCGCCGATGACATTGCGGTGGACGGAATGCTCTATGCCCGCTGTGTCTATTCCCGCTATCCCCGCGCCTGTATCGATCGCATCGACATCAGCCGCGCGGAGGCACACCCTGACTGTGTGCGGGTGCTGACAAAGGCGGATGTTCCCTGCAATAAGATCGGACATATCAAGCAGGACTGGGATGTGATGATGGGCGAGGGCGATATTACCCGTTATGTCGGGAATGTGCTGGCCGTCATTGCCACAGATAAGAAAGAAAAGCTCGACGAGATCGCTGCGCTGGTAGAGGTGGATTACACCGAATTGCCCGCTGTGACAAATCCCTTCGATGCACTGCGCGGCGACGCGCCCCTCATCCATCCGGACGGTAATGTGATGAGCCGCGCCAATCTGGTGCGGGGCAATGCGGACGAGGCCATCAAAAATTCGAAATATGTGGTTACCCGCAAGTATAAAACCGGCTGGCAGGAGCACGGCTTCATGGAGCCGGAATGCTGCGTAGCCATGCCGGAGGGAGCGGACGGTCTGCTGATCTACACGACCAGCCAATCGGTTTACGATGTGCAGCGGGAGTGCGCCCAAATGCTGCAGATCCCAAAGGAAAAGGTGCATTGCCGTGCGCCGCTTGTCGGCGGCGGCTTCGGCGGCAAGGAGGATATGTCCGTTCAGCAGTATGCCGCGCTGATGGCGTGGGCGACAAAAAAGCCCGTCAAGGTGAAGTACAGCCGTCAGGAGTCATTGGATTATCACGTCAAGCGCCACCCCATGGAGATGGAGTTCACCACCGCCTGCGATGAAAACGGCATTCTCACCGGTATGAAGGGGATCATCATTGCCGATACCGGGGCTTACGCCTCCTTGGGCGGCCCCGTTCTGCACCGTGCTTGCACTCACGCCGCAGGTCCCTATAACTATCAGAATATCGACATTTTCGGTATGTCAGTCTATACCAACAACGTTGTTTCCGGCGCATTCCGCGGCTTCGGCGTGACGCAGAGCTGCTTTGCCACAGAGATGAATATCAATCTCCTGGCCGAAATGGTGGGCATTGATCCGTGGGAATTCCGCCGACGCAATGCCATCAAGCCTGGCGATGTGCTGCCTAACGGTCAGACCGCCGATCCCAACACCAATATGGCTGCCTGCCTGGATGCCGTGAAGGACATTTACTATGCGCATCCCTATGCCGGTATTGCCTGCGGCTTCAAAAACTCCGGCACCGGCATGGGAAAAAAGGATATCGGCCGGGTGCTGCTGAGCGTGGAGCAGGGCAAGATCCATATCCGTACCTCTGCCTCCTGCATGGGACAGGGGATTGGTCAAATGGTGCTCACCGAGATCTGCCATGTGACGGAACTCGACCCGGCGCTGTTTGTCTTCGAGGCGGCGGACACGGTTCGGACACCGGACGCCGGTACGTCAACGGCTTCCCGCCAGACGGTCATGACCGGCGAGGCTGCCCGTCGGGTGGGAGAAAAGCTGAAGCTGGCTCTTTCCGGCGGCAAGACGATCGCCGATTTGGAGGGGCAGGAGTTCTTGGGCGAATACTCCGCCAAGACCGATCCTCTGGGCGCCATCAAGGAGAATCCCATCAGTCATGTCTCCTATTCTTACGGCGCACAGGTCATCATTCTCAATGAGCAGGGCCGTATTGAAAAGGCCGTTTCTGCCTTTGACGTGGGAACGCCGGTGAATATCCAGTCCGTGGAGGGACAGATCGAGGGCGGCATGGTCATGGGGATCGGCTACGGCGTCACGGAGAAGTTTGAATGCGTGGACGGCTATCCCAAGAGCAGGTTCGGCACCATCGGCTTCATGCGTGCCACAGAGGCCCCGGAGCTGGAGGTCATTCTATGCCAGCCGAAGGAAGCGGACAAGCTGCCGTTCTCACTTGGCGCCAAGGGCTGCGGGGAACTGTGCATGATCCCGACCGCACCTGCCTGCGCCCATGCCTACTACCGGCTGGATGGCAAGTTCCGCCAGAGCCTGCCGCTGCTTGATACCCCTTATAGGAAATAAATGCAAAGGGAATGGGCAGTCCTGCTCATTCCCTTTATGAGATGAAGAACGAAGCATACAAAGAAGTATCATTCAGTGACGCAAGCATTCTGAGCGTTTGCAGCAATTCAGTGTCGCCCTGAGCCAGCGGTTCCAGCAGTCCTTCAAAGCAAAAAGCGTGAAGCATACAGGGCAGGTCGGAACGGATCTTTTTCACAAGGCTGAAAGCGTCCTTCGCCTGTCGGGATAGGTCGCCGCTTTGGTCGAACGGCAGAAACAGCGCCCGGACAGCCAAATTGTCCGTTCGGCGGATCAGCCTTCCAAATTCCGGGATATTTGCCGCCGTGAACGCACCGCCGCCCAGCGGATAAACGCGGATGGCGATGTCCTCGAGATAACCCTCCGGCAGAAACGGAGTCGTCAACGAGTCCAATTTTTGAAGCTCATCCGGCGTTTCTGCCAGATAACGGCAATGACCGTGGGCATTCATCAAAGCTTCCTTTTCAGAAGAAGCAGAAAGAAACACCGTGCGCGGGTCTGCCTCCGGATATGCATGTATTACCGCTGAGCTGCCGGTTAAAAGTCCTGCGTGGAAGAGCGTTAATTTGGAGGATATTTCTTCTGTAGACGTCTCGTCTGTCGTGAGCAGTGGAAACAATGGCAGCTTTTGAAGGAGAAGCCACTCAGATGCGGTTATAAATTCAGATGTCTTCATGATATCACCTTTTTTATTGTAACATATTTTCCATTGAATGCAATACGGGAAAATCATTGGAAAGTCCGCTCAGCCGAACCGAATTGCATGACTTGTGACCAGTCCGGACGACTATTTGACTACTACCGCAAAAAACCTCGAAGGCTATGCGCTGTAAGGCTTCCGAGGTTTTTCTTCAAAATGCCGGAAATTTGTGCAATACCCACCAAACCCTTGCAGCACAACGGTTTGCGGCTTGACGGCCTGATAACTCCGACTCCAAAGGCCGCTGGTTCGAATCCAGTCGGGCATACCAAAAACCGTCTCAAACGATATGCTTGAGACGGTTTTTATATGCGGAAAGTGAGGAGAATTGAAACCTGATTTGACCACTATTGCGCATTTTACGATCCAACTAAGCTATTACGCTATGTCAAATCTCCAGCATCCCTTGCAGTCCCGCGCTGGCGGCCTTTTTGTTCTTGTCGAAGGCGTGGGTATAGATATCCAGCGTGGTGGAGGGCTGACTGTGGCCGAGGATACCCGCTACCGTGGCCACATCCGTGCCGCCCGCGATCATCAGACTGGCGGCGGTGTGCCGGAGGGAATGGACGTTCAGCTCCTGCGGCAGGCCGTTCTTTTTTAGGATGCACTTAAAGCGCCAGGTGAAGGTGGTAGGCGTCATGGGCAGGCGTGTACCCTGGCGGCGGAACAGGAAGTCGTTTGTGTCCAGCTCCCTTTCGTCGTAGATCGTGGTGATGTACTGACACGCCCTCCTGTACTCCCGCAGGAGGTTTTCCATCTGGGCGGAGAAGTAGACATATCGGTCCCCGGAGCGGGTCTTGGGTTCCTTGACGAATATCTCATCGCCGGTAATTTTTACAGCGCTGCGGCAGATGTGGATGGAGCGCTGCTCCCAGTCAATGTCCTGCCATTGCAGGGCGCACAGCTCACCCCGGCGACAGCCAGTAGCCATGGCCAGCAGATAGAACACACGGAAGTGCCGTGGCTCCATGGATAAAGCTTGGAGCAGACGCTGTACCTCCTGGACGGTGGGAATGTGCTGCTCCATGCGATTGGTTGTGGGCAGGTCTATCATACGGGCGGGGTTGGTTTGAATGATCTCGTTGCGTTTAGCATCGCTGAGGACAGCAGACACGGCGGAGAGATAGTGCTGGACCGTACTCTCCCGGACGGGCTGGCCTCGGCGGTTCTTTCGCTTGCGGAGCTGGGAAAGCATATTTTCAATGGCTAAAGGACGCAGCTTGCATAGTGGAATAGCACCGATGAACGGAGTACTGCGACCGCGCACCGCTCGACGGCCAAACAAGCTGCCGGGCGATAGGTGCGTTCCAACAGTGGACGCTGAAGCAGGCAGACGACCCGGTGTTCAAGGCATACCGCCGAGAGTACAAGCGCCGTTTTGCGTGGATCAAAGCTGGGCGCATCAGCGACGGCGATTTCTACGCCTGGAGCGAGCAAGCCAGAGCGCAGAAAAAGCGGTGCGACAAGGGCGGCATCACCCTGGAGGAGTTTCAGCGGTGGCTGAAGGAGTCGTAAGGCAGGTGCCCGTTTTCCCTATTGAAGTATGTCATATTATGTGATATAATGCACTTAAACTGAATAACGGGACAGCGTGAGCCGGGTTTATCCCGGCGGCGGAATGGGGTGAGAGGCCCCGCGAGACGGTCACTGTGATGCCGGTTTATTCGGCTAAGCCAGGAACGCAATACGCTGCTCCCGGGCCGCTGCCAGTACCGGGGCCGAAGCTGTCGTATAGAATTTGCTTCACCCGGCTGCCTATGGCGGCCGGGTGATTTTTTGCTGCCAGGCACCATGGTGCCTCATGCTTTCCATGGAAAGCATGATAGCCATTTCAAGCCGCCGGGGCGGGGGAGGACGGCAGACCTTTCCCGTCCCGCTTTCCAGAAAAATTTTGTGCTATTTGTCGTTCCTTTCATGTTCCCGAGACCCGGGCCGTGCTGTAGAGGACGCGGCCCGGGGGACGGGAAACAGGGGGCGTGAGATATAGGGTATTACGGATTGCCACGGGCGCGGTGCGCCCTCGCAATGACAAAAAGTGTGTGATTGCTTCGGCATTTACATAAATAGAAAAATGAAAGGAAAAAAGAAATGAAAAAAAGAATCATTTCTCTGCTGCTGGCGCTTATCATGGCGCTGTCACTGCTTCCCGTGAGCGTGCTGGCGGCAGACGACCACACAGGTCAGGTCCATGTGACGGTGGAAAACACCACCTGGGCCAAGACCGACGGCGCACCCTGGGAGGGGACGCTGCTGGACGAGTGGGTCACCCTCAAGGCTGACTCCTCCATGATGAGCTGCATCAAGGCGGCTCTGAACAAGAAAAACATCCCCTCCACCATCAATTCCAGCAGCTATGGCGGCGAGTACATCAGCGCCATCAACGGCCTGGGCGAGTTTAGCGCGGGCAGCGAATCCGGCTGGATGGGTACGCTGAACGACTGGTTCACCAACCTCTCCTTCTCGGCCTTCACCGTGCAGGGCGGCACCCTGGCCGCCGGGGACGAGATTCGCGTCCTATACACCAAGACTGGCTTCGGCAAGGACCTCGGCAACGACTGGAGCACAGCCGGCAACACCGCCCTCTCCGCCCTGTCCTTCAGCAGCGGCACCCTGTCTCCCGCCTTTGACAAGGCCACCACGGCCTACACCCTGACCCTCACCGCTCCGGCCAGTGTCAAGGTCTCCGCCACGGCGGACAACAAGTGCAACCAGGTCTATCTCTCCGTGGGTGCCACCAGCTATCGCCGCAGCGCCTCCGTCCCCCTGGAGAGCGGCACGGTGCTCACCGTCCGCTGCGGTGACGCCGCCGAGGCCAGCGGCAGCACCCCCGCCGTCAAGCCCACGGTCTACACCGTCACCGTGAAGGTGGACGCGCCCCAGACGCCCCCGGCCCGCCGGGAGGGCGTACCCGCCACAGCGGCGAAAAATGTGTCTGTGAACAAGCCCTACACCCTGGACCTGAGCACGATTTTCGCGGACATCAACGGCGACCCCCTGACCTATCTGGTCAGTGTCAACGGCGGCGCGTATGCCAAGGCTGATGCCAACTATACCTATACCCCCACCACGACGGGGGCCACCACCCTGACCTTCAAGGCCAACGACGGCCACGCCGACAGCACCGACACCTATACGGTGACGCTGACGGCGTATGACAAGATCAGCGTGGTATTCAAGGGAATTAAAACAAACGGGCTGACAAGCTTCAAGCTCTATGACTATGAGGCTGAACGCACCGAGAAAAACAATCTGCTCACCAATGTGAGCCTGACAAACAGCGCATATACAGTCAGTCTCCCTATCGGTGCGTACTGGATTGAAGCATACGATAAATATGAGCACAAAGTCGGCGCTATGGTTGTGACCGTAGAGCCGGGCACCACCGCATTTAATATACACGCAGTTTTCGGCTTGGGCAAATCTGGCTGGGTTTTCGGAACGGATTATGCGCTTTCTGTAACAGAGAAAAGCCCGGACGGGAAGGTAACTCGTCAAATCGAACTTGGCGAAACCGGCGGCATGAATATGGCCTTTAACAAAATTATTATGCCCAGTATTATCTACCTGGATGGGGACAGTATAGAGATCACGGCGACCCCCATCGGAGATAAAGCGTGGGACTATGAGGCGGAAACATGGAGCCCAAGCAAAAGCACACAGGACTGGAAATGTAGTTTCCGTTTCCCTAAATCTGCACAGCCGACCTACTCCTTTACCGTAAATGCCCCGGCTGGTTCTACCATCACCGGCGGCAGATTTGATGGCTCGTATGAATATAACTATAATGTTATGAAGCGTGAGGTCATTAAGGACGATGAAACCGGCGTGACGGTAAAGTTTACCATCAAAGAGTCTGATACTACAAAAGGAAACGCTTTCTTCCGGGTGCAGCATCCCAATGGCGTCACCTATTGGGACTTCTCGGGCATGAACCCTAAAGCGCTAACGGCGCACGGGTGGGAGTTCTTGACGCAGGCTGGAGACAACATCACGGTCACGGCAAAAGATCTGCACATTGGGGACAGCAGCTTCACCAAGAGTACGATTACCCGCTTTGAAAAGAGCCCCCAAGATCGCGGTGATATTTACCTAAACATCAATAGTAAGGGCTATAAGAGCATGACCGTGGGCGAGACCTTCAATCTGAATGTGTTCCGCAACTGGCAGGCGGTGGACAGCTTTGCCAATGCGTATATTGCAATTCCTGATGCGCACTATCAAGTGGTCGATGTCAACGGTCAGCCCAGCGATGTGGTGTCTATCGTGCCGGAGGAGCTGAATAGCTGCTCTGCAACCATGACCGCCAATAAGCCCGGCACGGCCATCGTCCTGGTGACCTATGATACCATGTCCCATATCCGAAGTGTGGACGGCACCGGCACCAAAGACTATACCGCCATCTGGCCGGAGTGTACCGGCGTGTTTGTGGTGACGGTGGATGCCGACGGCACCGGCATCCAGACCAACATGGTTTTGGACCGCATGGACAGCACGGTTACGGACAAATCGTCTCTGGCACTGGACGCAGAGTTTGACATCCTGTTCTACCTGGGTGACGACGGCGCGACTTATAGCTTCAAGCCCGAGGACGGCTGCACCGTCAGTGTGGCCCGCTCCACCGTCACCGACAAGATGACCTTCAGCGGCTTTACCACCGATGGCGTCTCCGTGGCGGCGGACGGCACCGTCACCCTCAGCGGCCTCACCACCGGGCGGCACATCGTCAAGGTGGAGAAGGGCGGCGTGGCCACCTATCAGGTCATCACCGCCCGCCAGGTTACCCTCACCCTCCTGGACGAGGACGGCAAGGAGCTGCCTGCGGACACCGAGTTCAAGCCCGGCGACCGGGTGACCCTGCAATTCTGGGGCCTGCTCAGCCCCCAGGAGAAAATGGCTACGATTTATAACAATAATTTTGCCCTGTACTATGAGGGAACGGACGGCAGCTATTTCCGCACCTTTAAGGACGGCGATGTTTTCGGCGGCATGTATGACTTCTCTGGCAACCCCAATAACCAGCGCGTTACCATCACCATCCCCGAGAATTGGACGGGCAAGACTTACGACTTGACCGGTGGAATCAGCTTGGGCGGCTTTGGCGGCAAAGCCGGACACCGCGCCGTTTCGTATAAGTACGGTAGAGACCCCGTTTTTGACGCGGGTAGAACCAGCGGCGTTCTCGCCCGCCTGCCTGCTGTGACCCTGCGTGTGCAGACCACCGTCCTGGACGAACTCTACAAGACCACCGGCGACTTCATGGCCACCCTGGGCACCCCCACGGTGAACTCCATCGGCGGCGAGTGGATGGTCATCGGCCTGGCCCGCAGCGGCCGCACCGTACCCGCCGAGTACTATGACAATGTGGTGGAGTATGTGAAGGCCAAGGCTGACGCCAATGAGCGCCTGCACCCGGCCAAAGTTACCGACAACGCCCGGGTGATCCTGGCCCTGACGGCCATCGGCAAGGATGTCACCAATGTGGGCGGACACAACCTGCTCAAGGGCCTGGATAACATGGCCTATGTGCAGACCCAGGGCATCAACGGCCCCATTTTCACCCTTATTGCCCTGGATAGCCACAACTACCCCACTTCCGGCGATGTGACCCGGGAGAAGCTGATTGAGACCATCCTGAGCGCGGCCCTGGAGGACGGCGGCTGGACCCTCAGCGGCACCAAGGCTGACCCCGACATGACCGCTATGGCCATCCAGGCCCTGGCCCCCTACTATAAGACCAACGAGACCGTGAAGGCCGCTGTGGATAAGGCCCTGGATGTGCTTTCCGCCCTGCAGCGCACTGACGGCGGCTTTGGCAGCTGGGGTACCGTGAATAGCGAGTCCTGCGCCCAGGTCATCGTGGCCCTCACCGCTCTGGGCATCGATCCCACCGCGGACAGCCGGTTCATCAAGAACGGCCTGACGGTGCTGGATGCTCTGGCTGGGTTCTATGTGAACGGCGGCGGCTTCCGGCACACCGCTGGCGGCGACCTGGACGGCATGGCCACCGAGCAGGGCTACTACGCACTGGCATCGTACTACCGCTTCCTGAATGGCCAGACCAGCCTGTACGACATGAGCGATGTGGCCGTTCAGACCGCCGGCACCTCCGGCGGCGACAATAGCGGCAACGGCACCAACAACGGCGGCACTCCCGCCACCGGCGATACCGGCGTGCTGGTTTGGGTCATTGCCCTGCCTGTGGCGGCGGTCGCAGCAGCCTTTGTGCTCAAGCGCAAAAAGCGGGAGGAGTAAGCTCTCCGGCATAAGTCAATAGTAACCCTAAGATGGAGGAGCGCAGCAAATGCTGCGCTCCTCTTCGCTTGGCACAGTTTGGCATAGAGCGTTCGGAAGTACTCAGGGCGTAGTTCAGTGAGTATTGGGAATTGCCGGTGAATTTACCCTTTTCCCCATTGCAATACGACATATTCTGTGCTATAATGCCATAGAATTGAATAATGGGACAGCGCAAGCCGGGTTTATCCCTGCGGCGGAATGGGGTGAGAAGCCCCGCGAGAGGGTCACTGTGATGCCGGATTTGCCGGATAAGTCAGATACGCAAAACGCTGCTCCCTGGCACCGCCATCTCCGGGGCCGAAGCTGCTGCAATCAATGCTTCACCCGACCGCCTATGGCTGTCGGGTGTTTTTGTTGCGAGGCACTATAGTGCCTCATGCTTCCTATAGGAAGCATGATAAAGCGTTCGGGTTCCAGAATGACTGTTCGGGCAAGCGGCTTGGTCACAAATGTAAGGCGTATGCTGGGATTTTCCCCAAAAGGGAAGATTTCAGCGTTTTTTATGCTGTTATTCTGCAAAAAATGGAAAGCGGAATTTTACCGCAAACGATTAAAGGAGAGAGAACACAGTGAAGCATAGGGAATGGTTAAAACGATGGGCGGCGCTGGCGCTGGGACTTTGCATAGTCATCGGGCTGTGCGTCCCGGCAGTTTCGGCGACGCTGGGCACAGTGCGGTCGGCGGACCCGGAGGACGGCGGCGCGGAAATGACCGCCGCCTTTGACCGGCTGGTCTATGCCGCCGGAGACACCGTCACCGTGGGCCTGCTGGTCAGCGGCGGTACCTTTGATGCGGTGGGCTTCTGCCTGACCTATGACCCCAACGAGCTGACTTACCGCTCCGCTCAGCCCGGCGACGGCTTTGCCATGCCCGTGCTCCGGGCCCAGGAGAGCAGTCTGGAGGCCATTGCGCAGGCGGAGTCGCCCCGGACCTCTCAAACGGGGCTCGCGGTGGCCCGGCTGACCTTCACCACCGTCACCGGCAGCGTGGATTCCCTGCAATTTGCCGGGGGCAGCGACGCCTATCTGGGCGGCAAGAGCTGCGCGGTGTATAACGGCTATCAAGAGTTGACGGTCAAGGCCGAGATCGTCCGTGACGCGGCGGCGGACGCGGCGCTGCGCCAGGCAAAGGCCGACGCCCTGGCCGCCCTGACGGCGGACATTCAGGAGAATCTGGAGGGCGGCGTCACCGTGGCCCAGCAGGACCTGCTGCGCCGGTGCCTGCAATGGGGCCGGTCCGCCATCCACAGCGCCGACACCGTAGAGGCTGTGTCCTCCGCCCTGGAGGAGGCCCGGAGCCGCGCGGCGGCCATCGTGGCAGACGCCTCGGTGGATTATCCCAAAATGACGGCCCTTGTGGGGGACGAATTGAATGACGGCGTGGTGCTGGAGAACTTCTATCCGGCGTTTTCACCCGATAAGACGGACTACTTTCTCTCCGCCAGCCGCCCCATCGGCGGCACGCCCAGGGCCCTGCGGGGCACCACGGCGGCGGGGGTCAGCGTGCTCTTTAACGGCAAGCCCGTCACTGTGGCGGCGGACGGCACCTTCCGCTTCGCCATCCCTTTCCAAGCTCTGGAGAACATCAGCACCCTGATCCTCACGGACCCGGCCAGCGGTCTGAGTACCACTTATCGATTTTATAGCTGCGGCTACGGCGTGTCCGGCGGCTTCACCAATACGGTGATTTATAATGAAGACGGCGCAGTGGATAAGGAGCACATCGGCGACATGGTGCAAAACGGCACGGTGTACCAGATCAGCACCTCCACAAGCCGGGTGAAGATCGGCTTTGCCGGCACCGCCAAGGCCAACCAGGTGTTCCGGGCCGACCTGGTGGATAGCGCCGGCCAGGTGCTCCAGACCTTCACCGCCGCCGGAGACGACGACCCTGTGACGCAGTCCTTCCTCTCCGACACCGTCCAGCTCAAAGCGGGGCTGAACTGGTATCTCCTGCGCTACCACGGGGTGGACCGGTCCCGCTATGAGGGGGGCAAACCCGTGGAGACCCCGGCCTATAAGACCATTGCCATTCTCATTAACTACACGGATCCCGAGGATGCCGATCGCGACCCGACCCTGACGGACACCGCTCTGGACGGCATTCGCATCCGGGTGGACGGCGCTGAAGATGTAGTGGTCCCTCTGGATTCGGAGCAGAGAAAATACACCGTCACCCTCCGGGCGGAGGACTTTGATCTGGCCCTGGGCAAGCAGTATGTCCGTATGCTGGTGGATGCCAAGGAGGGTCAGACCCTCTCGGTTTTCGGCGGCAGCGGCATTGCCCAAAATCTTCAACTGCAAAAGGACGGCGCCTATTACATTGCCGACTATCTGGACACGGATATTCCACGGGCGGACCGCTTTACTGTTTCCCTAACCGTGACGGCCAAGGACGGCCAGCACAAGGAAACATATACTCTGACCATTGCGAAGGAGGGCATGAGTGCTATGGTGGTGCCCGGCGTGTATAAGGACCGTGAGGTTGCGCTGGTACCCAACGATCCTTACCGCACCTGGAACCTGACCTTTGCCTCCGTGGGCCTCACCGATGCAGACGGCAATGTCATCCCCACCGTCTCCGCCATGCAGGACGGCCGCCTGACGATGGAGGTGGCAGACCCCACCATCTTCGACTGGGCTGGCACGGTGGATAACGGCAGCTTCGTCATTGAGCTGCGCAAGCAGGGGGAGACGGCCCTAAAGCTGATCTATGACGACGGCGCGCTGCACATGGAGGAGACTGTGGCACTGGCGGTGAATTACACCGCCGATGCCCTGCGCTCCGTCCTGACCGATGCCCGGGATATGCTGCGCGACACCACCCGAAAATATGACGCCTCCGCCCTCCGCCATCTGGAGAAGGTAGTGGACGCGGAGCAGGATACCTATATTAAGTATAAGGATGCCGACCGCCGCAACCTGACTCAGGCGCAGATCCAGGACATCAACCGGGCCGTGACCGCCGTGTTGGACGCCATGCAGGAGCTGGTCTACGCGGAGGTGGCAGAGGAGATCATCGCCTTTGCCCCTCTGGACTCGTCCATCACCTATCAGCAGGTGCCCAACAGCGTCAGCGAGGCCCAGCTGGGTCTGCCCAAGACCCTGGATGTGACCCTGGCCGACGGCACGGAGCTCACTCTGAAGAATATCAAGTGGCAGAGTGACCCGGAGTATAAAAAGTCGCAGGAGGCATCCAAGCTCTATCAATTCACGCCCATCCTGCCTGCGGGCTATAAGCCGGCCCGGGGCGTGGCGCTGCCCGAGATCTGGGTGCGCCGGGCGGAAGTCCCCTTCACTTTCGATGTGCGCCGGTGGAAATTGCCGGAGGGCTGCGAGGGCGAGCGCCTGTTGGTGCCCCTGGGCACCGTGACGGCGAAGGAGATCATGGCTCTGAGCATGCAGGCCCATGTCCGGGGCGATGCCTATACGGACGCCCCCACCCAGTGGGCGGATCTGGACGGCTATGATCCCAATCAAGTGGGGCAGTACCGTTTCCAGGCCAGCCTCATTGAAAACGAACTGGATAAAGAGACCAATATGCGCTTCATTTGGAGCGACGCCGTCCCCGCCGACCGTCGCACCAAGATCATGATCGTGCAGGTATTCGACCTGACCATGAATAAGGACGCATTCACCCTGTCGGCGGGAGAGACCTCCGCCGCGCTGGCGGTGGATCAGGCGGATTACCCGGCTAACGCCATTTCCGTGAATGTGGATAACGGCATCGAGACGGTGCCCGTAAAGGACTGCCTGGTGTGGACCAGCAGCGACCCGACGGTTGCCACGGTGGATCGCTCCAGCGGCCAAATAACGGCACTGTCGGAGGGCAAGACCACTGTCACCGCTCGGCTGTACGGCACAGAGCTTACGGCCTCCTGCCTGGTGTCGGTGGTAAGCGACCGGGTCACGGTGCAGCCCAAGGCCCTGGAGCTGGCGGTGAATGCCACGGGGCAGCTCTCAGTGGAGGAGGCCCTTCCCCGGGGCACCCAGGTCACCTGGTCCAGCGAGAACGAATTTGTGGCCACCGTGGACGAGGACGGCCTGGTCACGGCCCATAATCCGGGCCAAAGCGTCATCCGCGCTGCCGTGCGCCTGAATGGCCATGACCTCACCGGTACGGCACTGGTGACGGTGGTCAACGGCGGCGGCACCGGCGGCGATACCTCCGGCACCGGCGGCGGCAGCGGCGGCACGGGCACCCTCAGCGGCCAGCCCACCTCCGGCGGCGACTACCGCGACCTGCTGACCGACCCGGAGCAGTCCGGCGGCGAGACGCCCAATCAGTCCGCCAATGCAAACCACAACCAAACCCCCAGTCAGACCCCTGGCAATGACGCCGCCCCGAACCCCGGCGGCGAGACCGGCGGCAATGGCGGCACCGGCACCGGCGGCCACCGCATCATCGCCGTGGACGGCCCCAAGGGCGGTGCCTCCGCTGCGGAGGTCCTGATCCTGGCGGGCGTGTCCCTTCTGCTGCTCTTGTGCGGCCTTCTGCGGGGCCGAACCGTTCACGGCAAGCTGCGTCAGCTGTGTAAAAAGGGCCGCGGAACCCTGGCGATCCTCCTGGCGGCGGCCATGCTGGCGGGCATCCCCGCCACGGCCCAGGCCACCCAAATGGGCGCGGCGGAGCCCGCGGGCTATATCGTCCTGTCCGTTGAAAAGCTGACTCTGGGCCAGGGCTTTATCATGGAGCCTCAGCGCGTGCCCTATTACAGCGACGAGAATCTGGCCCAGGTCATGGACCGGGTCTTTCGGGAGCAGGGCCGGGCCTATACCTACACCGGCACCTTCACCAGCGGCTTCTACCTGGCGGAGCTGGAGGACCCGGACCGTCCCGGCGTCGCCAACACCATTCCCGCCTATATTTATGATATGTGGAGTGCCCTGAAGGCCGCCAACCCCAGCGTAAAGAACATTCGCGATAAGGATACCGAGGAGCCGGATTTCCTGGGCGAATATGACTACTTCTCCCAGTCCGGCTGGATGTATTCCGTGAATCACAGCTTCCCGCCCGTAGGCGCGGCGGATGCCCGACCCTATGACGGCATGGTGGTGCGCTGGCAATTCTCCCTCATCGGCTACGGCGGCGACCTGGGCGGCAGCAGCTCCACGGCAGCCGGCAGCCGCAGCTTCATGGACCGCACGGAGCTCTACACCGTCTTGGCGGCCGTCCGCGCCGACGAAGGCTTAATGGCGGATGCCAAGGTGCGCCCGGTCTATGACCGTCTGCTGGCCGTGTGCACCGACATCGCCGTGGAGACCTCCGCCGTGCAGGACGACCTGGCCACTCTGAAAAAAGCCCTGGGTGGTAACCAGATCACAGCTCTGGCCCTGCCGGAGGGTGAAAGCGCACAGCGCAGCGTTCCCTATGGCACCACTGCCGCCGAGACGGCCCAAGACCTGCCCACCTACCTGCAAGCGACCATCGACGGCGAAGGTAAGCTGGTGACCGGCGTCACCTGGACGGTGGACAGTGCCTTCGGCGCCCCCGGCACCTATGCCTTCCGCCCCGTCCTGCCCAAGAAATATGAGCGCTACACCATCACCGCGGCCCTTCCGCAGGTGCAGGTGACTCTGTTGCCCCCCTCCGGAGATGTGAATGGAGATGAAAATCTGGACATTCGCGACATCTCCCGCATGGCGGCCAGCGCAGGCCGGACGGACCGTCCCCTCTGTGACCTGGACGGCAGCGGCATGACCACATGGAACGATTTCCGCCTGCTGGTATCGGCCCTGGGCACCCGTGCGCTGACAGCCACCGGTGTGACGGACGCGCCCCCCATGATGGTGCAGTTCGATAAGACATCCTACACCGCCGGGGAGATCGCCACCGCCTGCATCAGTGCTGGCGGCACCGGATTTGATGCCTTCACCATAGCCCTGGACTACGACTCCGCGGCCCTGGACCTCAGCAGCGTTACCCTGGCCGATTCCCTGCTGGAGACGGCCCGGGAGACGGGTGGCGGCACCCTGCGCCTGGGCGGCGCGTCCCTGGAGGGCATGGCCTATGGCGATATAGTTACCGTCAGCTTCCGGGTGCAGCAGGACTGCGCCGCACCGGAGGATATGCTGGCCCCGGGCTCCGCGCTGCTCTACAGCGACGACTATGTGGGCGCATCCTCCGCCCGGCAGATCCCGGAGCCTACCCGCAGCCTCACCGCAGCTCTTTCTGTACTGCCCGGCGACCTGGACGGCAGCGGCGTAGTGGATATGGACGACGCCATCCGTCTGGTGGAGTACTGCAATAACCGTGCGAATCTGTCGGCTGAGGAGCTTCAGGCGGCGGATGTAAACGGCGACGGCGCTGTGAATCTTCAGGATGCCGCCTACCTGATCCAATACTGCAACGGCCTGATCGATGCCCTCCCTGTGCATCGCGGACAATAAATTCGATGAAGAAAAGAGAAAAGGAGGAACCCCCATGCGAAAACCCTTATCCTTGCTTCTGGCGCTGGTTTTGACACTGAGCCTCTGTGTCACAGCCTTTGCCGGGATCGCCGCCGAGACCACAGTCCTTCGCCTCACCGGCGATGCTGCGGACCAGGTGCTAAATCTCAACGATGGTCAGCGCGTCCATGAAAATAAAGATCTGACCGTCCGCCTGCGCGTGCAGGCTGACCCCGGTGCCCAGGAATACACTGTGGCGCTGGACGGCAAGCCCGTCACCGCCGACCACAGCACATCCCGCTATCACTTCTATTACCTGCCCGCCAAATACCTGAGCGGCGACGAGACCACCCTCTCCGTCAACAATGCCGACGGTGCTTTTGCGCCTGTGACACAGGCACTTGGCACCGCCCAGGTCACCGTACGCGTCAACGGCCTGGACAAGGTGGCCCAGCTTTCCGCAGACGGCAGCACGGACTACAAGAGCCCCACCGTTGTCACCGTGGATTACACCTATGAAGAGGCCGGCGGCAACATGGCCCGCGTGTTCTTCAAGGAGCCGTCCGACGGCGTGACGCTGTGTACCGGATTTGCGTTTAACACCGGTGACATTTCCGGCTACCTCACCCAACTCAACGAGGGCTATACCGGCCAGCAATTGTTCTTCTATAAGGACCCCAAGGCCCAGAGCAAGAGCGCCTCCGCCCTGTGGACCGATGCCGACGGTGTGAATCACTATTACACCATCACCGCAAAGCGCGCCGCCCAGGACGGCTATGTGCTGGCCCCCGGTGCCCAATCCAATGAGTCCAACCCCGGCGGGGCCAATAATTATGATGTCGCCACCGGCTGCATCACCGGCAGCATCAAGGGCTTTGCCGCAGCCCCATTCACCTTCCACGACCTGACGCTGTTTAACAGCGGCAAGACCAGCACCACCACTACCTCTCCGGCGTTCCCCACCGACAAGACCGGCCTGTACTACTTGGACGATATCAATGTATACTTCGCCCGTCCCGGCCGCTACTGGGTGCCCGCCAGCGTGGAGAAGGGCGGCGTGACCTACACCGGCGAAGCCCCCTTCCTGGCCGTGTGGACCCTGACCGCCCTGAATGCGCAGCTGGAGAAGGCCAAGGCCATCCAGGCCGACACCGCCTTCACGGCCCTGCCCGAGAGCGTGCAGCAGGAGTTCAACGCCATCGTTGACCGTCTGACCGCAGGCTCCGGCAACATGAGCGGCAATGTCATGGTCAAAGCAGACGGCACCATCGCCAAGGGCAATGACACCGCTACTGACATCCAGGCCCGCGACTTCGGCGGCAAACAGATTTTCACCGAGCGTCTGCTGGAGGGCGACGAGTGCGCTATCATGGACCTGATGGCGATCTTCGAGACCTACAAGAGCAATAAGTCCCTGGGCCAGTACCAGGCACAGGCGTACCGAAAGATTGCCGCTCTGGCCCTGAGCAGCTTCACCGAAGTGACCACCGAGGCCCAGAAGACCAGCTACATCGCCTATAAGCAGGCCAAGTGGGACCTGCTCAAGACCACCGACCTGGACGGCATCAACGCCATCCTCACCGCCCTGGGGCTGGAGGCTATCGAGGGCCCCCGGGTGGCCCTGGGCGACATCAACGGCGACGGCTCCATCAACCTGCGGGATGCCGCAATGCTGGTGCAGTATGTCAATAAGATCGCCGATCTGACGGACGAGCAGAAGGCGGCCGCCGACATCAATGGCGACGGTTCCATCAACCTGCGGGATGCCGCGATATTGGTACAGTATGTTAATAAAATCATCGACGCGCTTCCCGGAAAACAGTAAATGAAAGGATCAACTACTATGAAAAAAAGACTCGGAGCCCTTGCACTGGCAGCGGTCATGCTGCTGTCTCTGGCGGTTTCCGCCTTTGCTCAGGGCTTTACCTTTGCCTCCGATAAGCAAAAGGTCAAGGCCGGTGAGGATGTCACCGTCATCGTAAAAATCAATGAAAAAATCGAAAATATCACCAGCTTTGCCCTGAACCTGTATTTTAACAGCGAACTTTTTACCTATAAAGATGGCAAGAGCTTCCAGAATGCCATCATCGTGAAAGGAGAAGAGGGAGCGGCCCCCAATCAGTATAAGGTCATCAATTGGATCGATCTGGGCGGCAATGGTACCATCGAAGCCGGCGACTTTATTTCCGCCACCTTCACCGCCAAGAAAGATCTTGACACCAAGACCGAGGCGGAGTTCAAGGTCGTCATGGATAAGAACACTACTACTATGGTAGGCACTGCCGAAATGCCCCGGTTTGACGACAGCATTTTCACCGTCACCGTCACCCCCGTTTCCGCGGCCTATTCCGTTTCCACCGCCGCTGTGAACCCCTCCATCACCGTGAGTGAGGACACCCAGGTGGCCCTGACCATCAGCAATGATGTGACCGACAACTATAACGCCTATTATCTGGAAGTCGCCTACAACAGCAACATCCTCACCTACAAGAGCGTCGCCCCTGCCGATGCCTCCGTCACCGACAATAACGGCACCCTAAAGATTGTCGGCTACGGCGATGATAAGACCTGCGGTACCGACAACATCATCCTCACCTTCACCGGCAAGGCCACCGGCCAGGCTAATGTCACTGTGCAGTCCGCTAAGGTGGACGCCCTTTCTAACGCCGCCGAGAAGGATGCCCCCGCCGCCGCTATCGAGCCCGCCACCGTTACCATTGCCGTAGGAAGCTACCAGGTCACCCTTCCCGATGACTTTACCGGTGCAGGCACCGCCGCCCCCGGCAGCGACTATACCTTCACCGCCAAGGATCCCAGCCTGACCTATGACTTCACCGGCTCCACGATGGGCGACGAGGAAGTCACCGTCGTCAAGAATCCCGACGGCAGCTACACCGTGAAGAATGTCACCGGCACCCTGGTCATCAAGGCCGCCGCCCTGGTGACCATCGAAGAGACCGGTAACGGCTGGTCCGATGTCAGCCGCAGCGGCTGGACCCAGTCCGGTGACACCGTGAAAGCGGGCAATGCGCTGAACCTGACCATCGAGCCTAAGGATGGCCGCACCTATGTGGTCACCGTCAACGGCACCGTGCTCACAGCCATGTCCAGACCCGGTATGGCACAGCAGATTTACACCATCCCCGCCAACATGGTCACCGGCAGCAAGCTGACCATTGATGTCTCCTACACCGAGGAGGGCTCCATCACCATCATCGAGACCGGTGACGCCTGGAGCGATGTAACGGTTCGCGGCACTTGGGATAAGGGCGGCGGCGCGATCGATAAATCTCTTGTTGACAGCCAATTCATACTGACGCTCAGGCCGGCCTCCGGCAAAACCGTAGATGACTATGTAGTGACCATCAACGGCGAGGTCAAGACACTCAAGAGACGAGGCCCCAACTGTTCCACCAGCTTTACCCCATCCGAAGTGGCCGTGGACGGCAAGATCACCATTGATGTCAGCTATAAGAAGGTCACGCCCGCTTACACCGTGTCCGTTACCGAGTATGTGAAGCTGAATAACCAGAGCATCTTCCTGGTCACCGCTTCCGGCGATGTGGCCGACGGCCAGGTTCTGGCCTATAGCGGCAGCCAGATGTACTGGTCCGAAAAGTATAACGCCTACGCCTGGCTGGTCATCTCTGCCGACACCCTTGACACCGTCAAGACAGCCGCCGAGTCCGCCATCACCGCCGTGGACGGCACCAAGGTGACCATCGTTTATAACGGCGATGTGAACCTCACCGACAGCGTGGACATCAACGATGCCCAGCTGGTGTGGAACATGTATAACGCGAAGTACGAGGACTTCACCTCCGTCAACATCCGCAAGTTCCTGGAGGCCGATATGAACGGCGATAAGACGCTGGATACGAAGGATGCCGCCGCCATCGTCGGCATCATCCTGAAATAAAACTCAATCCCCCCGCAGCAACCGGACTGTCCCTCCGCCCTCTGTTTTGAGGGCGGAGGGCGGGCCGGATTTGGAGGTTATACACCATGAAACGATTTTTGAGCAGCATACTCATGCTGCTGGTGCTGGTCACGACTCTGGTGGCCCCGGCCTACGCCGCGGACGAGAGCCGCAGCTTTTCCTTTGACCTTTCCATTGACGGTGGCAGCGAAAAGACCGCCGTGGTGGGCGATGTGCTCACCGTGACCTTTACCCTCCGGCGAACCGACTCCGCCGAGGACTATTCCATGTATGCCATGCAGAACGAAATTCTGTATGACCCCGCATTTTTCGAGCTGGTAGAGGGTGGAACTATGACCGCCTCCGGCATCGAGACCCAGGACCTGGGCCTGCGTGACGGCAGCCACGCCCTCTATATGAACTTTGTCTCCCTCGCCGGCAGCGACACCTGGAAGGCCCAGACTCTGGTGGGCAGCTTCCGGCTCAAGGTCATCGGCACTGACGGCTCCTCCACCATCCGCAGCAGCAACTGCTTTGTCGCCACCCGAGACGGCCAGTCCCACTACGCCGCCACCCAGACGGACGCTGTGGTCAGCCTTTCCGGTGGATGCCTCGTCCGTTTTGAGACCAATGGCGGCAGCCGGGTCCCCGATCAGACCGTTACCCTGGGCGGCAAGGTCAAAAAGCCCGACGACCCCACCAAGGAGGGCTTCTATCTGGAGGGCTGGTACAGCGATATGGACCTGCAAAACAAATGGAATTTCAGCAAGGATACCGTCGTCGGCAACATGACCCTCTATGCCAAATGGGACACCCAGAGGCATTTCAGCCCACTGTGGATTCTGCTGCTGGTGCTGATTGTTGTTGTGATTTTGATGCTCCTGGGCCGCAAGCGGGCTCGGGTGAAAAAGGAGATTCTACCTACGAATGCAGACAGCTCTTCGGAGCGTGAAAAGGAAGATATTGTGCAATGACAGAGATTTTACATTCCATCGGCCAGGGTCTGCGCATTCCGTGCTACGCGGTGCTGCTGATCCTGATGGCCATAGCCGTAGCGGAAATCGGCTATCTGATCTATGAAGCCGCCCAGCGCGCAAACAGCGACGATGTCAACACCGTAGAACTGCTGCACACCATGCGCGGCAAGAGCCTCGCCGAGATCGGCGCCCTCCTCAATGGCGAGCCGTTCCTGGCCCGGCAGAAGAAGATGTTCACCCGCCTTTTGGACACCGCCGACCTGCCCGAGGAGACCCGCCTGGCCGCCGCCAAACGGATGCTGGAGGGGGAGGACGCCTATTATGACCGCATCCTCCATGTCACAGACACCGTGGCAAAGCTGGGCCCCATGTTCGGCCTGCTGGGCACCCTGATCCCCCTGGGTCCCGGCATCATGGCCCTGGGCCGGGGCGACACCGCCACCCTCTCCGCCTCCATGAGCGTTGCCTTTGACACCACCATCGCCGGCCTCATTACCGCCGCCGTGTGCGCCGTCATCTCCGGTATCCGCCGCCGCTGGTATAATGCGGAGATCGCGGATGTGGAGGCCGTGATGGAGGGCGTTCTCCAGGAAATGAAGGGAGATGCCTTATGATTCGGGGCAGCGGCCTGCGTAGCGGCAGGCGGGCCCGGGAGGATGTGCAGCCCATGCAGTATGTGGCCAACCTGACGGATGTGATGCTGGTCTTTGCCTGCGGCCTGATGGCGGCGGTCATCACCTTCTGGCAGGTGGACCTGAATCAGGTCAAGACCGAGGTGGACCCCGATAAGGTTCAGAAAGTAGACCCGGCCGATGTGATTCAGGAGGGCGGCCAAGTCCCCACTGAGGGCCTCACCAACCGGGGCGTCGTGTACGAGGATCCGGAGACCGGCGACTGGTACATCATTAAGAACTGACGGAGGAGAGAGAAATGCAGCCTATGAAAAAAGCTATCGGCAAGCGCCTCCCGGCTCTGCTGCTGGCTCTGATACTGCTCCTGGGCCTGTGGCCGGTGCCGGCCTCCGCCGCCTCCACCCCGGTGGATAAGGCGCTTTCGGAGACGCTTACTCAGGAGTTCACGGCCCTCGCCGACCCGGAATTCGGCTATGAATGGGTCATTTTGGGCCTGGCTCGCAGCGGCCGCCTAACCAAGGGCGATAATCTGCTGGACGATTATTATAATAATGTGGTGGCCTATGTGAATAAGCAGGCCGCCAAAGTAAACAAAAACGGAGCCCTCCACGCCGTGAAATGCACAGAGAACTCCCGCCTCATCATAGCCCTTACCGCCCTGGGCCGGGATGTGACAAAGGTGGGAAACTGGAGTCTGGCTGCGCCCTATGAGGACTTCGACTGGATCTCCGGCCAGGGGCTCAACGGCGTCGTGTTTGCGCTCATCGCCCTGGACGCGGCGCAGTATGAGACCCAGGCCGGCGACACGCGCCAACGCTGCCTCACCTATCTGCTTAACCGCCAGCTTCCCGACGGCGGCTGGGCTTATGCCGAGGATGCAAAAAAAGGTGACCCGGATATGACCGCTATGACCCTCCAGGCTCTGGCTGGGTATAGGGACCGCGAAAATGTCCGCATCGCTGTCTCCCGTGGCATCGAGTGCCTTTCAAACCTCCAGAATGAGGACGGATCTTACACCTCCTATGAAGCGGTGAACTCCGAGAGTGCTGCCCAGGTCATCGTGGCCTGCGCGGCCCTGGGCATCGACGCCCACACAGACAGCCGCTTTGTTAAGGGCGGCGTCTCTGTCGTGGACTCCCTGCTCTCGTTTTACGACACTGTTACCCACGGCTTTCACCATGTGATGCAGGATAAATTCGGCAAGCCCACCAGCGTGGACGGCATGGCTACCGAACAGGCAGTCTACGCTATGGTGGCCTACCAGCGCCTGAAAAGCGGCCAGACCTCCCTGTATGACATGAGCGATGTGGTCCGCGACTGTACCGACGGCAGCCACACCTTCGGCGATTGGATCGAGACGGCGGCCACCTGCACTCAGCCCGCCCTTAAAACCCGCACCTGCATCACCTGTGGCCGCAGCGAGAGGGTAGAGCTTTCTCCCGCTCTGGGCCATCAGCTTCCCACTGTCTATGACATGAGCGATGACCACCATTGGCTCACCTGCACCGTCTGCGGCAATCGGGAGCAGGAGGAGCTCCACCGTTACGGCGGCGACCAGTGCGCCGTTTGCGGCTACCACAAGCTGGGCGGGCGCATTGAGATCACAACACTCACTGCTGTGCCCGAGGCCCTGCGCGCCACCTACAGCGGTATCTCCGATGTGCGCGCGGCTATGCTTGCCGCCGCCCAAAAGGTCAGCGGCGACTGCACCCAAAGCCGTTCCCAGCTGCTGAATGTGGCGCTGCTGATCCCCACCAAGGAAAACGATAAAACGGTCTGGACCCGGGCCGGAAAGAATACTCTTCCCGCCAATGGTAAGGTCCAGGTCCTGCTTCCATACCCTGCAGGGACGGACGCCAACGGCTATGACTTTGTGGTGACTCATATGTTCGTCTCTTCCGACTTCGGCAAGACGCTCGGCGGCATCGAATGCCCCAAGGTGAAAAAGACCGCCGACGGCCTGCTGGTCACGGTGACGGGCTTGTCTCCGGTGATGGTCAGCTGGCACGCCGCCGCCCCCTCCGTCATTGACCGGATCGCAGACGGCGTAAAGACCGGCGATCCAGGCGTTATAGTCTGGCTCCTCGCCCTGCCTGTGGCGGCCCTCGGCGCAGCGGTTATGCTGACCAAGAAAAAGCGGGAGGGGTAAGCTCTCCGGCATAAGTCAATAGCAACCCTGAGATGGAGGAGCGCAGCAAATGCTGCGCTCCTCTTTTGCGGTGTACAAGATAAATCGTTCTTTTATTTTTGCGAGATATGTGCTATACTACTGTTGGCTTAAAATGCATAAAGCGATATACCGAACTACCTCAAGGCTGCTGAATACTTTGAAATGAGGAACTGCGAACGATGCTGAATATTTATTTCGGAGACATGCCGTCGGCGATCTATAATACGGAGATATTCTTCAGAAACACATACGAAGATAGCTGGCTCCTGGATGATTTTGCCAGGGAAGTTATTAAGAAAGTTGACCGGTCGGAAGTCATAGATGCGCAGGCGATCAAGAGCCCCGTGCTCGGCGTGATCCCACCCACTGATTTATCCGGTGGTGTGAAAACGCTGCTGCTTATCAAGAACTGCCCGGATAAAGTGTTTAATGCGTCCACTTGCGGAGACAACTGCGCAAAATTCATTCTCGCATTGGCAAAGGAGCAGGATATTACGATCAATTTGCGGCACATTATGGGCTTCGGGAAAAGGAAATTTACAACTAAGATATTAAATGACGGCAGCGAGGTCCATAGCATGGAGGAACTGCTGCCTATTGCGGCGCGGTATGTGTAAGCGGGGGGCACAATATGAGAGGAAAGCATAGTGTCATTGTGTACAACCGCCGAGTCCATTTTACATTAGAACTCGAGCGAAATATTACCGTGATCCGCGGCGACAGCGCAACTGGGAAAACAACCATGCTGGGGATGCTGCGGGACTATGAAGAGCAGGGGGCGCAGAGCGGTGTTACCGTCCGCTGTGATAAGCCTTGCAGAATTTTAACTTCCCGTGATTGGGAAAACCAGTTGGCGCATATAGAGGAAAGCATTGTTTTTATAGATGAAGGAAACGCTTTCGTTTCGTCTCACGCCTTTGCACAGGCAATTTGTGATTCGAGCAATTACTATGTTATTGTTACAAGAGAAAGCTTGTATCAGCTGCCGTATAGCGTAGAGGCTGTTTTGACGTTGAAAACAACAACTCGCAGCAGAAAATGCACTTACAACAAAGCATACCCTTATTATGGAGCGCTGGGGCGCGTCAAGGATGAGATAAACTGGTCTGACTGCATTTTGACGGAAGACTCTGGCAGCGGACATCAGATGTTTTCCAAAATTGCAGAGCTGCATCATGGGAGCTGCCGATCTGCTGGCGGCAAGTCGAATATTTTTACCTGTCTGGAAAAAAGTGCAGGAAAGAAAACGATGGTTATTGCAGACGGCGCAGCCTTTGGTGCAGAGATGGAAAAAATTTACCGACTGATGGAGATGGATCAGTCGCGGGTGTCACTCTACTTGCCGGAGTCATTTGAATGGTTGCTTTTGAAGTCGGGACTTATCCGGAACAGTGAACTTGCGGATATACTGAAAGCACCGGCGAATTATATCGATTCCGAAAAGTATTTTAGCTGGGAACAGTATTTTACCGATTTACTGATACGGCTGGCGAGTGAGCATAGCTATATGCGTTACAGCAAAGATAAACTGGCACCATTTTATCTGCAAGCTGATAATATCAAAAAGGTGATTGACGCAATGGAGGCAAAATAACCTTTTACAGTTTGGACTACTATTTGACTACTATTGAGAAACCCCCCGGAGACATTATCCTGCAAGGCCTCCGGGGTTTTCTCATAAATCACCGCAAATTTGTGCAACACACACCAAATCCTTGCGCCGAAACAGCTTGCAGTTTACGGCCTTATAACTCCGACTCCAAAGGCCGCTGGTTCGAATCCAGTCGGGCGTACCATAATGTGGAGACAAAAAAGATGTCTCCTGCGAAAAGCCCGATTATATCGGGCTTTTTTGCTACCCAAACGGCGATTTTTCTCTGTCCCAAAACGCAGATGTAAAATCGCCGTTTTCCCTTTGTGGATAGACTTGAACTCCCGAAAAGTAAATATCAGATACACAGGCAGATAGAAAGCAAAAATCTATCTGCCTTTTTTATTACCCTAAAAAGGAGAAACCAAATATGCTACAGAAAGAATTAGCCAAACGCCTCAAAGCTCGGTACGACACCAAGATGGACGGCAACGGATGGATGGAAGTGTCCTCGGACGGCATCCCCCTCTGCCGGATAAAATACAACGGTCAATTTCAAATGCTTTGCTTTTTGCGGGCTGAGTACAACGGAAAAACCGAATTTCTGTATTTGCCCTGCGAGGAAAAAGCCATTGACAAGGCGCTTTCCCGGCTCGGCGCACCCACACCGGATGATGTGAATATCTCATGGGAGGACATTTGCATCGAAAGTAAAAAATGGACGGAACGCTTCAAGGAGATCGCCGCCGAAGAAGGTGTTTACGAACTGAATCGACTTGCAGTCACCGTCAACAGCGCCGATATGGACTTGGAAAAGCTGTGGGCTGTTGCCGAATACGGCAAGGCCGAGGACGCCAAGCAGCTCTCACGGCTTGCTGAAAATCTTGATTGTTTTACCTTTATTATAGGTGCAAGCAATTATGAGAAAGTCGGAATATATGTAACGGAGAATAATGCGGATTACAGTGTAAATCCATCCGTAGAAAAGTTCTTCGATTACAAAGCCTTTGGAAAGTATATTGGCGATGCATACTACGGCGAATTTGTCGACGACGGCTTCATCTACAACGACACCGACACAAGCCTGCTGGACATTTTATACCAGGACGAGCCTATGACGATGGGAGGAATGTAAATATGATCACCGCAATTATTCGCAATAAAGAGAACACCCATCGGTCGGCTACCGGGTGGGTGTTCACTGTATAACACAGGCGCTGTGACGAATTTGTGACACTTTCCCTGCACTTTCGCGGGAGAATTTCAATGCAGCTTCTGGTATGCTACAGACAAGGTTAATACACAACCACAAATACTTCAAAAAAGGAGCGTAACATACCATGAAAAAGAAAACGATTTGGAGCCTTGTATTGGCACTGGCGTTGGTGGTAACAGCCATCGGCACAGCAACCTCCGCCTTTGCCGCCACATCCGCACCAATGGAGCCTGTTACTAAAATTGCAACCGAGAACGAGGACGCCATCTGGGAGCAGATCGAGGCGATTGAGGAAAAGAGCGACGCCATCTTCCAAAGAAACGCAGCACTGTGGGAAAAGCTGGACGAAATCTGCAACGCCCTGCCCGACGACTACGACTTCACAAACTTTGACGAGGCGGCGTTTATCCGCAGCACCAACGCCCTGACGGAAGCGGAGAAGGAAACGCTTCTGGCAGATATCAAGGAGCTGAACGAGCTGGACGCCCAAATGGAGGCGCTGTATGAGAAGCTGCCCGACTGCGACAATATGCCGCTCTACGAGAAGGCACTGGAAAAGGCCGACCCCAAGGTGCTGGATGAGATCGACACCCTGGAGCAGGAGTATGACCGCGTCTGCGAAAAGCACGCCGACCTGTGGGACAAGGTAGATGAAGCGTACTTTGATCTGCCGGACGACTATGACTTCGACAACTACGATGAAGCAGCCTTCATCCGCAGCCTGGGCTTCCTGACCGACGCGGAAAAGGACGCGCTGATCGCCGACTACAACCGTCTGGTAGAGCTTGATAACCAGCTGTGCAAGCTGTACGACACCATCTGGGGCAACACCGGCTGCGAAAGCGGTATCTGTCCCCTTTGACGGAAAGGCGGTTTTCTGATATGATTAACTAAATACGATGCCGATGCTGCGCCTGTGCGCAGCATTTGGCGCTGCTTTCTAGGAGGTCACCATGGGACATTCCATCTATTTGGCGGACGATGAAAAGAGCATCCGGGAACTGCTCCATAGCTTCCTCGCAAGCGACGGATATACCGTGCGCTCCTTTGAAAGCGGTGACGCGCTGCTGGAGGCATTCCGTCAGGAGCCTGCGGAGCTGGTCATACTGGACATTATGATGCCCGGCACGGACGGCCTTGCCGTGTGCCGGGAGCTACGCTTTGTTTCCGATATTCCCATCATCCTGCTTACGGCCAAGGACAGCGAGCTGGACTACGTTATGGGCATCAGCCAGGGCAGTGACGATTACCTCACCAAGCCCTTTCGCCCCACCATACTGCTCATGAAGGTGAGAGCCCTGCTGCGCCGGGTGGAGATGGACAGGGGGAAAACAGCGGCGGCAGTAGATGAATTGCGCTATGGGGATCTCCGCTATTCCGCTACGGAAAATGCTGTCTTTTGCGGAAGCACGATTGTGGCACTGACCCAGACCGAGCTGCGGCTGCTCAGCTATATGCTGAAGCAGCCGGAGAAAGCCTATTCCCGTGAGGAGCTGCTCAGCGCGGTGTGGGGCTTCGACTCGGAGGTGGAGACCCGCGTGACCGACGAAACCCTGCGCCGTATCCGAAAAAAGCTGCTGCAAGCGGGCAGCACCGTCAGCGTAAGCACCATCTGGGGCTTTGGTTATAAGCTGAAGGGGGCAGAGCGCACATGAAAAACATCAAGCTTCGGATCGTGTACCTGATCCTCGGTGCGGCACTGCTGCTCTTTGCCCTTTTCATGGTGGCGGTGAACCTCATCATACCTGCCCACTTTGTGAGTGAGGCAAAAAAGGCGCTCATCAGCGAGGCACAGTACCAAAACCGCACCATCCCCTATACCGACGAAGAACCGATCTATGACGAGGGCGAGGAGGAGGGGAATTTCTTTACCCCCAGCATCGTCTTTTTGGAACTGGATGACGGATACCGACCTAACACATGGAACCGGGATACCTATCGCCTGGAGAAAAAATTGCTGGAATACTGCGCCGGGCGGGATCTATCGCTCAACCAATGCTATACCTTCAAAACGGACAGGCATCACCTGATATTCATGTCCGTGCAGGAGGAGCAGGACGATTGGGAAAAGCCGTACGCCTATATCATGTACATAGACATCGGGCCCATCACCCGCTATATCGTGACGCTGAATTGGGCGTTTTTTGCGGTGCTGCTGGCGATCTCCTCCGTCATGTGCCTGCTGGGGTTCCGGTTTGGCAGGGATATTGAGAAGGAAGCGGAGCGGCAGCAGACCTTCTTCCAGAATGCCTCCCACGAGCTGAAAACGCCGCTGATGGCGATACAGGGCTATGCCGAGGGCATACAGGCGGGCGTCATGGACGCGGGCGGCGCGGCGGAGGTGATTCTGGAGGAGAGCGACCGCATGACGGAGCTGGTAGACGAGCTCTTGGACATCTCGAAAATCGATATGGGGCGGCAGCTGCTTGCCTTTTCAGAGATGGATATTCGGGAGCTGCTATACGACAGCATACGCGCCGTGGAGCCGGCAGCCGCCGGCGGCATCGCAATCGTGCCGGATTTCCCCGAGGAGCCCGTTATGGTCAGCTGCGATGATACCCGGCTGCGCAGAGCCGTCACCAATATCCTATCCAACGGCGTGCGCTATGCCCGCAGCCAGCTGCGCCTGACCTGCCGCGCGGACAAGCGGCAGGTTACGATACGCATACAGGACGACGGGGACGGCATCGCCGAGGAAGATCTTCCCCACATCTTCGACCGCTTTTACATGGGCAAAAGCGGAAAATCCGGCATCGGCCTTGCGCTGACCAAGGAGATCGTTCACTTGCATAAGGGGACGATCCGCGCCTACAACGGGGACACCGGCGCTGTTTTCGAGATCTCCATTCCGGTGAGCAGATAATTCGATGGAGCGCCTTTTGTGCTTGATGTCAGAATGTTGATTTCCCTGCTGGTAGAGGTGATGCTGCTGTCCGTTCTGCTGTTCCAGGACCGATTCAATGGCATGATCGCCCGCAAAAACACGCTGGCGGGCACAAAGGAATATCATGTCGCATTCGGCGAGGATTCTTATACCGTCGTTACGGCGGCCACCACCTCCACATTCCGCTATGAACTGATCGACGCACTGGCTGAGTCGCAGGACTACATCATCCTTCTGATGAAGAAACGCTATGTGCAGCCTCTGGACAAGCGCGCTCTTACCGGCGGGACGGTGGAGGAATTCAAACGATTTTTTAAGGAGAAGACCGGAAAGATGTTCCGGCGTGTGAAATGAACGAATTTACTATAACGCCCTTTCAAGGGCTGCATTTGCTTCTACTTTTGCTTACGGCAGCGGCGGTGCTGCTCATATTCTTGCTGCTGCGCGGAAAACCGGAGGCACGGCGCTCCCGGTTTCTGCTCGGTGTGTGCTTTTTTAATCTTGCGCTGTTTACCGTCTACAAGCTCTCACTGTCCATGGACGCAGCGTATGTCCGTGCCTACTATCCCAATGGCTTCAACATTTTCAATGAGCTGCCGCTGCACCTGTGCAACATCAATCTGTTCCTGATCCCGCTGGGAGTGTGGAAGAGGAACCGCTCGATCATGGGGTTTTCCTTCTTTGTAGCGCCCCTTGGCGCACTGATGGCGCTGCTCTTCCCGGAGCCGCTGTTCTCCGGCTTTTCGCTGTTCCTGCCGCGAATTTTTGGCTACTATGTGACGCACGCTCTCCTTGTTGTCTGCGGCCTGAGTCTGGCGACGCTGGGCTTTTACCGCCCCGACCCCAAGGATATCCCGCGGATCCTCAAGACCTTTGGCCTGCTTGCCGTAGGCGCTCATCTTATCAATCTCCTGTTACGCCTCACGCTCTGCCCGGAGGCGAACTACTTCTTCACCTACGGCGCGGAGATCGGTGTGCTCAAGCTGTTTTGGCGTATCATCCCGGCGCCGCTGCTTTACGGACTGCCGGCACCGCTGATTCTTGCAGGCTATATGTACGCGGTCTGTGCGTTGTCCCGCCTGACGCAAAGGGCGGAAGAAGTGCCTTTTTCATAGATTGGATAAGTTCCGCAGCAAAAAACAGGAGGATAAGACATTGCTGGATAGAAATGTAAGAGGAATCGGAATCGCTCTGTGCTTATTGACTCTCTTTCCTCATAGTTGGTGACATGCTGAATTTGGCATTAGGCTCCTTGAGCTCTGCAAAGCTTTTGAAGTTCAAACAGAAAATACCCACAGCCAAAGCGGCTGTGGGTATTATCAAATCAGATTGTACGAGCTGACGCTACCTTGTCAATCTCTGCAGGTTCGTAGTTGCGCTCTCTTTCTGTAAAAGCCCAATATTCTGCCCGGTGTATCCGCACTTGCCAATACGCCCAAAGGGGGCTTGAAGGGGAGATTCTTAACGCGCAGAAGGAGGAAGACCGTCCGTCTCTGGCACCTTGAGAAGAAAGTGGCTTTTATGAAAGTCGAGCAAGCCCTCATCCCGCATTTTTCCAAGCTCCAGCGACAGTCCGCTGCGCTCCACACCGAGGTAATCCGCAAGCTGCTGGCGGGAGAACGGAATGTCGAACTCGTAGCCGCCCCGGCGCTGCGCCTCGGCGGAAAAATAGGACATCAGCTTTGCCCGCGTCGTGCGCTGGCCCATGTGGGTGAGCTTTTCGTTGAGCCGCAGGTTCTTCTCCGCCAGCTCGCCCAGCAGGTTGCGGATGATCCGGCTATGGTGGGAGCAGGCGGAGGGGCACACGCTCAAAACGCGCCTTATGCGCAGAAACATCACCGTCACCGCGCTCTCCGCCTCTACGCTCACATTCAGCACCGCTCCCGGCGCGCAGGCGAACACCTCCGCGAAGGTCTGCCCCGGCCCGGCCTTGGAGAGGATGTTGCGGTTTCCCCAGATGTCCTCCTGCACGATGAGGGCACTGCCCGCCAGCACAAGGCCCACATCCTCCACCGCGTCTCCGGCGCGGAGCAGGCGGGAGCCTTTTGGAAAGGTGTCGATCCTCGCCCCAAGGCAGGAGAGCATGACGGCAAGCTCCTCGTCGGAAATGCCGGAGAAAAGCGCCGCCATATGGAGCACCGGAAAAAATTCTTTCATAAAAAGCCCTCTTTCGTTGAAAATTCAACCGACTTGTTGCTTTTAGTATAGTACAATGAGCGCACAAAAGCAACAGGAGGACCGAACATGAAACGACGGATCATTGAAATCGATCAGGATAAATGCAACGGCTGCGGTGCCTGCGCCGCCGCCTGTCACGAGGGCGCCATCGCCATGGTGGACGGCAAGGCGCGGCTCATGCGGGACGATTACTGCGACGGCTTGGGTGACTGCCTGCCCACCTGCCCCACCGGGGCCATCACCTTTGTAGAGCGGGAGGCGGCGGCCTATGACGAGCAGGCCGTCATGGAAAATAAGCAGCGGAAAATGCGGAAGGAGGGCATGACCCTGCCCTGCGGCTGCCCCGGCAGCCAGTCCCGGAATATTCAGCGCCAGGACGCGCCCGCCGTGGAAACGCCGCAAGCCCAGCAGACGAGCCGCCTTTCCCAGTGGCCGGTCCAGATCAAGCTGGTACCGGTGAACGCCCCATATTTTGACGGCGCGCGGCTCCTGATCGCCGCCGACTGCACCGCCTACGCCTACGCCGCCTTTCACGAGCGGTTCATCAAGGGGCACATCACCCTCGTGGGCTGCCCCAAACTGGACAGCGTGGACTATTCCGAAAAGCTGACGGAGATCATCCGGGAGAACGATATCAAGAGCGTCACCGTCGTGCGGATGGAGGTACCCTGCTGCGGCGGGCTGGAGATGGCGGCGAAAAAGGCACTCCGGCAGAGCGGGAAGTTCATTCCGTGGCAGGTCATCACCGTGACGGTAGACGGCCGGCTGAAGGAGGACTGAAAAACAGGAGAACACGAAAGGAGACGCATTATGAAATACATTTGCACCGTTTGCGGCTGGGAGTACGACGAGAGCGTGGGGTACCCGGAGGGTGGCATCTCCCCCGGTACGCCCTGGAGCGAGGTACCGGAGGATTTTGAATGCCCCCTGTGCGGCGTGGGTAAGGACAGCTTCGAGGAGGCGTGAGCTTTCTGCAAAAGGAGTAAAGACGATGAGTTATGAAAACTGGAAGGATAAAGCACAGGGGTTTCAGACCATGGATGTGCGCCATATACAGGGTAGCTTTTTTGAAGGGCTGAAGAAAAGAGCCGAGGCGTTGGAGGTGGGCGAAGGATTACACATCATCCAGACCTTTGAGCCGCATCCACTGTACGCTGTCATGGAGGGCTTGGGCTACGAGCACCACACCGAGCAGCGGGGTGAGGCGGAGTTCCATGTCTGGTTCTGCCGTGTGGAGAAGAAAGAAGGCGACAGCTCCGCTCCCTTTAAGCCGCTGGCTCTTTTGAACTATCCCATGATCAAAGTATCTGCATCCGTCCGATGATTATGTTTCATTAACGGAAATAGCAAAAAAATATGATGCAGCCAATCCGAGTTACTTAATACAAAGCTGGCTGAGAAGCCGCAACACGGTTGAGTTTCTGGCAACATGGGAAAGAAAGCATAATTCGAATTTTAATGAAGATGCTTTTCAAAGAATAACAGTCGATGCCAAAACTCCACAGTTCACCTTGACGCCAAAGAAATGGATTGACCTGACAAATGCTATTGGAATAATATCCAAGCAAGGTAAAAGCGGCGGGACAATGGCACATCCGTTTATTGCTTGCGATTTTGAGATGTGGAATGATGCAGAGTTCAGATTCGAAGTGGTGAGGGCTTTTATCAACTCAAGAACGGAAATTCGAAATGAAATTGAGTAACCGGAGAATAACGATAGACAATTCAGAATGATTTCTTAAGTTAAGATTAAGGGGGATTAATCGTGGATAGTATGCCACCAGATAATTGATATCTTCTACCCCTTTCGAGTGTTCAAATCAAGACAGCGAAAACGCAAAAACATCTCTATTGTCTTGTCTTCACATCAAGAGGCTATAAAAAAGATATGGCCCGTGAAAACCCCGATTTTATCGGGGGTTTCTTCGTTTCCGGTATTCGCTTTAGAGAGCCGAAAATGTTTTTTTGACAAGAGAAAGCGGCTGCCGACGCTTTTATGCGCCGGCAGCCGCTCTTGGATTTTCCGTTATTTAAGTTAGTCGATGAGTCCGCTTTCCTTCAGCAGAATCTCAATATCGGTGCCCTTGACCTTCTTCAGGACGATCTTAAGCATTTCCTTCTCCTTGAAGGACAGTGGTGCCTCGCTGATGGGCTTCTTGTCGATGGCGTAATAGCAGGCACGCAGCAGCTCCCGCACATCGTACTTGCTGCCCCACACCTCCGGCACGCCGCGGTCAATGTCCAGCAGGGTGTAGACCGACTCCATGCCGGTACGCATGGAATACTCGGTGGTGAAGATGGTGTCACGGGGCGTCTCGGCAAACTGGCCGATGAAGGCGAAGTTCACGGCGCCGTCGGGCACGACCTTGGGCCGATCGGATTCCTTACGGGGCTGGAAGAAGGCATTGATATAGGGCATGAAGCAGGTGGTGGTGTTGCAGGCATCGTGTGCCAGTGCATGGATCTTTTCGGTGGGCACACCGATGTGGTACAGCCACTCGCGGCAGACCTCCTCACCGGTACAGTTGCGCATAGCCTTCTTCACGAAGTTGCCTTCCTTGTTGGTATTCAGTGAATACAGCCACACAAGCACCATGTTCTTGTCCTGGGACTTGAACTGAGGCTGGCGGTTGATGGTCCAGGAGAGATACCAGTTATCGGTGCTGTCCTTTACCGTGACGATGCCGCCGGTGGTCACCTTACCGGAACGGGGGTCGCGCTTACAGATATTCATGATGTGCTGAATGATCTCCTCGTTGGAGGTAGCCACCGTGGCGCTCATCCAGTTGGTGGCGTCTACATCGGAGCAGAATTTGCCCGGATTGCCGTATTCACCGTGCTCAGCCTGGGCAGCAATAGCCTTCCACATATCCCAGGACTCACCATATCCGTTTTTCACGCCGGACAGGTCCGGTGCATGGGTCTGATCGCCATAGCAGGAGGTATCGGTGCAGCAGCCGTTGGTGATGAACACCAGGTCGTCCTCGATGAGGTCAATGGTTTGCTCCTGACCGTCCTTGACATAGACGATCTGACGGGCGATCTTCTTGTCACCCACGGTTTCGATGATGACATTTTTCACATCCATGCCGTATTCGATGCGCACACCATGAGACTCCAAATATTTCACCAGGGGCAGGATCATGCTCTCATACTGGTTGTATTTGGTAAAGCGCAGGGCGCTGAAATCGGGCAGGCCGTCGATGTGGTGGACATATCGGCACAGGTACCGCTTCATTTCCAGAGCACTGGACCAGCGCTGGAAGGCGAACATGGTCTGCCAGTACAGCCAGAAGTTGGTACTCCAGAAGGAATCCGGCAGTACATCGGAGATCTTTTTGTCCTCCAGATCCTTTTCCGGGGTCATAAACAGCTTGGACAGCGCCATGGCAGAGTCCTTATCCAGCTTGAACTGCTTGTCGGTATGGGCATCCTCGCCGCAGTTTATGCTGGCACGGCACAGAGAGTAGTTGGGATCGTGCTTATTGAGCCAATAATACTCATCCAGCACGGAAACACCCGGCGTCTCGATGGAGGGTACATCCCGGAAGGTGTCCCACATGACCTCAAAATGGTTATCCATCTCGCGGCCACCGCGCATGAAGAAGCCTTTGGTAATGTCCTTGCGGCCGTCGCAGCTGCCGCCGGCCAGGTCCAGCTTTTCAAATACATGGATATGTTCGCCCTTCATCTGCCCGTCGCGCACCAGATAAAAGGCGGCGGTCAGGCCGGCCAAGCCGGTGCCGATGATATAGGCCGACTTTTTATCTACATCCTTGGGCTTTTCGGGATGGGCAAAGGCTTCATAAGTTCCTGCAGAGTAATACATAACAAATACCTCCTGTGTTTTTTCTTTTTATGCCCTTATTATACCCTTTGCCTTCGGGTTTACCATAAACAGAAAAAGCTCCGCGATAAAAGTTTTATCACGGAGCCGAAATGTGTAAAAAGTTTTATCAAATTCATTAAAATGATAAAATGGGACTGCCCAGCAAGGGGCGATAGGCAGGGCGGGGGCGTCCTGCGCCGTTAGAATCAGAGCCTAAATCGAGACAGGCCTTCTGCCATGGAGCCTTTGATCAGCTTGGCGAGCCGGTCCACGAGCTGCTGCGGGTCATCCCGCATATCATCCTTGATCCAGTCCAGCATGAGCCCTATAAATATATAGGAATAGATCTGGGCAATAAACTGCCTATCCTCCGTCCGGACGGTCATTTCGCCTGCTTCCTCATCGACCACATCCAGCAAAAGCCGGTCTACAAGGGGCTGCAGGTATTTTTCAACCTGCTCTCTGTGGACGCAGCGGTAAACATTCAGGATAAACGGCTTGTTCGCCTGAACCGCCTCAAAAATCTGCAGCAGCCCCTGCTGCCATGTTTCGTAAGTTTTATTCTCGTCCAGAGCCCGCTTGGCATCCTCCAGGCAAGACCATTCCACCAGGTCATAAATATCTTTAAAATGATAATAGAAGGTCATGCGGTTGATGCCGCAATCGTCGGCTATGTCGCCCACCGTGATTTTGGTCAGCGGCTTTTTCAGCAGCAGATTTTTCAGCGACTGCTCCAAGGCCCGCTTTGTAACCTGTGACATAGGGCTTTCCACCTCCGGAAGATTACTTGTAATACGGAAAAATACTTTCCATGCCCAATTGTACCATAATCGTATCTAAAATTGTAAACGAAAACAAAATTTTTGGAAATCTTTTTGCGGGATGGAGGGCAAGAAAGCACTGCGCCGAGACCGAAAAACTACGATTATAGTAAAAACAAGTGGAAATTATTTCCGAAATACGCTACAATGATTGTGCCGCCGGTTGACAGGGATGGGCATGGTTTATGGGCAGAAGCGCCCCTCACCCGCCGGACACGGTATTGCTATGAAACACGAGGTGACCTCATGAAAAAGACCCAGCAGGAAAAGCTCCAGGCCCGGCAGATAAATCCGCCCAACGGCCTTCTTTACAGCGGCCTTATGCAGATCGTGAAGCTGCTGAACCGTCAGATCCACACCACCTTTCACTTTAAGGCCGACCCCCGGCAGGACAGCGGCCCCTATGTCATTATCAGCAATCATGCCAGCCGCGTAGACTATCAGTTTACTGGCCCGGCCTGCTATCCCCGGAAGCTGAATTTTGTGGTGGGATACAATGAGTTCATGCGTTTTCCCATCTGCCTGATCCTCAAGTGGGCCCAGGCCATTCCTAAGAAAAATTTCACCCCGGACCTGTACTGTATGCGCCAGATGCGCCGGGTCATCCAGCAGGGGGGATGCCTGTGCCTTATGCCCGAGGGCATGAGCTCTATTACGGGTATGGCTCAGCCGGTGATGATCGGTACGGGCAAGTTTCTGAAAATGCTGGGGGTGCCGGTGTACTATACCAAGGTTTCCGGCGGCTATCTGACCTATACCAAGCACTGTCTGGACCGACGAGTGGGACGGGTCGAGGTGACGGTGGATCGTATGTTCACCGCAGAGGAGCTGAAGGACTTGTCCGCCCAAGTGGTGGAGGATACCATGAATCGTCTCCTGGCCCACGACGACTATATCTGGAACCGGGAGGCCCAGGTGACTTTTGGCGGCAAGGGACAGATGGCCAAAAACCTGGACACGCTGCTGTACCTGTGCCCCAAGTGCGGCGCCCTGCATCGGATGGAGTGCTGCGGCAATCAAATGCGCTGCACTGCCTGCGGTAATACCGTGGAGGTGGATGAAAAGTACAACCTTCGTCCTGTGGGATCGGAGAGCCAATGCCCGGAGCTTATCAGTGACTGGGTGCTGCTGGAGCGGAAAAAAGCGGAGGAGGATGTAAAGGACCCCGCCTTTACATATAGCGGCCATGTTCGGGTAGGGATGCTTCCTGCCTATAAGACCCTCCGAGGGGAGCACACCTCTGAAATTTGCGGGGAGGGCCAGCTCAGTTTGGATCGCTCGGGCTTGCACTTTGACGGCACCGTGAAGGGCCGGCCCTATGCCTTTCACCTGACCACGGACCAGGTGCCTACCTTCGGAATGTGTACGGATATCTCTCGGTTTTATACCTTCGTAGACGGGGAATTTATCGAGTTTTATCCGGAGGGCCGGGATGTGCTTCGCTGGGACCATCTTACAGAGGAGATGCACCGCATAAACGGCGGCAAATGGCAAAATACTCCCTATCGGCATTGCAAGTAATTGCAAGTAAAAGAAGGCACACAGGCGATAACCCTGTGTGCCTTTATAAAATGCAGAAAAAATTTAACCGACAGGCTCGTGGGACTTGCCCAGAGCCATGATGGGGATGGTGACCAAAATCAGGAAGAAGCCCAGCAGATCCAGCCAGGAAAAGGTGGTATTGAGAAATAGCACGGAGATAATCACAGAGCCTATGGGCTCTACGGAGGAGAGCACACTGCCTATCAGGCTGCCCACGATGCTGCACCCGGACTGGAACAGGCTGAAGGAGAGCACCGTACCCAGGATGATGACGCAGGTCATGAGCAGGAAGAGCTTGCCGCTGAACTGCACGCCCTGGATGTGCCAGGGACGGAAAAACAGCAGCATCACCACACCGCCGATGGTCATGCCCCAGCCGGTGATGGTAAGCACATGGTACTTCTGCATCAGCTTTCGGGGGGAAACGGTATAAAAGGCGAAGCACACCGCACTGATAAGGCCCCAAACCGCACCCTTGACCGGTACGGCCAGGGTGGTGAGGTCGAAATGCGTTACGCAGGTAAAGGCACCCAGCACCACCAGCGCTACGCTGCACAGCTCATAAGGGCGCGGCTTCTTGCGGGTGGCAATGGCGGTCCAGAGCAAAATAACCACGGGGCTGCAATAGGAGATGACCGTGGCAAAGGCTACATTGGCGTACTGCACAGAGCTGTAATAGCTATACTGGCACAGAGCGGAGCCCAGCAGGGAGAACACCAGCAGGGAGGGCCAGGCCTCCTTGTGCCGCAGGACCTCCAGGGGCTTATTTCCCACAATGGCGGCTACGGCGAGAGTGATCAGTCCGCCGATAAAAAGGCGGATGGGCACCAGCCAGTTGGAGGTGACACCGCAGCTGCGGAACATCACCTGACCGCAGGCGCCGCCCACGGACCAGAGCAGGCCGCCCAGCAGGGTCATGCAGTAGCCCTTGACCAGGAGAGAGTGATCGGGTTGAGTCATAAAATGCCTTCCTTTATCCATTAAAAATCCGGATTCAATATAGCATGACCGGGGGCGGCTGTCCATGAGCTTTTCAGACAAATTCAGCGGAGGAAACCGAGATTTTCCTGGTGATAATAAGGCTTTCCGGCGAAAAAAGGCGAATTGCAAAGGGACGGGAGATGTGGTAGGATGGAGAAAAGAAGGAGGCGGCGGCATGGAGATTCGGATTGAGCGGAGAGAGGAATACTCGTCCCGGCGGTTGGCGGCGGAAATGCTTGCGGCAGCGGCAAAAACGGACCCGGAGAATATCCGGTTTTATCGGGGCAAAAACGGAAAGCCTCTAAGCGATCTGCCCTATTTTTTTAATTGCAGCCATAGCGGGGAGTATGTGGCTTGCGCGGTGAGTCGCCGGGAGATCGGGGTGGATCTGGAGAGGGTGCGGCCGGTTCATGCGCGGCTGCTGCGGACGCTGACGGAATGGGAAAAGGCCTGGCTGGAGTGCCTGCCCCGGGAGGAATGGGATCGGGCATTTCTACGCCTTTGGACCATGAAGGAGAGCTGGATAAAGTGCAGAAGCGGTGTAGTTTGGGAATATAAACAGTGCAATTTCGTGGAAGAAAACGGTGTACTTTCGGTGAAGCCGAAGGGATATAATTTCACCTTTCCCGCAACGCCCGAGGGCTATGTACTGACGGTGTGCGAAAAGGAGTAAAAAATCAGTCCCGGGAGGTGTCTCCCGGGACTTAAAATTATTGCAGAGAATATTTGATTTTATATTCGTCGTAGTATTTAGCGAAGGAGTCGTCTTTCACCTGCTTGAGACTGCGGACATACTCATGGGTATCGAAGGAGTCGGATTGCAGCTCGATGAGGGCCAGGGCGATGTTAGAGCAGTGGTCGGCTACGCGCTCAAAGTTGGTGAGCAGGTCATTGAAAACGAAGCCCTGATTCAGGGTACACACACCTCGCTGAAGGCGGTCGATGTGGTGGCTTTTCATTTCGTCGCACAGGGTGTCCACGATCTCCTCCAGAGGCTCGACTCGGCGGGCATCCTCGGTATTATTTTCGATGAAGGTGTTTACGGCCAGGCTGAGAATATCCCGGATAGCGGTTTCCAGAACCTTCAGCTCGTGGCTGGCCTCGCCGGAAAAAACGATGCTCTTTTCATGGATTTCTTTGGCGCATTCGGCGATATTCAAGGCGTGGTCGCTGATACGCTCGAAATCGGAGATGGTATGGAGATACTTGGAGACCTCCTCGCTCTGACGGGTATTCAGGGACTTGACGGTAATTTTCATCAGGTAGGTGCCCAGCTTGTCCTCAAAGCGGTCTACGGTGGTCTCCAGCTCCTGTATCAGCTGGAAGCCCTTTTCGCTGTAGGTGGTGATCAGGTCCAGGGAATCCATCAAATTGCGGCAGGCGGTGTTGGCCATGGCGGAGGTGACCTCCCGGCTCTGCTCAATGGCCAGGGCCGGGTGCTGCAGGAAGCGCTCCTCCAAACGGTCCATCTCCAGCTTGGCAGGGTCAGCCCCGTTTTTATCCGGGATCAGGAAGCAGACAAAACGCTCCATAAGGCCGATGAAGGGAACGAGAACAAAGACCGTGGCCAGGCGGAAGAGGGTGTTCAAAAGGGCGATGGAAACGGTGGTCATGGTGGCGGTCATAAAGGGGAAGTGGAAAATGGCATTGGCGATGTAGAAAACCGTGGCCCAGATTACCACGCCCAAAACATCAATAAGCAGATACACAAAGGCGGTGCGGCGGCCATGGATATTGGCACCCAGAGCGCTGAGCAGCACGGGAACGGCGGCACCGATGGCGATACCCATGATGATGGGGAAGGCCACCTCATAGGTGACGGCTCCGGTGATGGCTAAGGCCTGAAGAATACCCACAGCGGCAGAGGCACTCTGAATAACACTGGTGAAAACAATGCCCACCAAAATACCCAGGAAGGGATTGGAGAAGCTGGTGAGGATGCCGGTGAATGCCTCGCTCTCCTTCAGCGGCGCCACGGCTCCGCTCATGGAGGACATACCGAACATCAGCACCGCAAAGCCCATGAGGATATTTCCCACAGACAGGGTGGACTGCTTCTTTCCGGCCATACGAAGGACGATACCCACCACCGCCACGATACCCGTAAGGGTGGCGGTGCTGAGCAGGTCTACCCAGCCGCTGCCCCCGGAGATGTCCGACAGGCAGAGGATCCACCCGGTGATACTGGTGCCCAAAATGGCGCCCATGACCACGCCGATGGCCTGTTTGACCTGCATCATGCCGGAGTTGACAAAGCCCACCACCATGACAGAGGTGGCAGAGGACGACTGAATTACGGCGGTGACGCCGGTGCCCAGCAAAACACCCCTGAGGGGGGTGCTGCTGAGGCGATAGAGCACCAGCTCCAGCTTGTTGCCGGCGACCTTTTTCAGGCCGTCTCCCATCAGGCTCATGCCAAACAGGAACAGCGCCACACCGCCCAGCAGGGTTATGACATCGGATATGCTCATCCGCTTATCCCTCCCATTATTTTTCCTTATTTAACAGTATACAGAATTTGTTTGCTATTGTCGATAGGTTTTTGCCGGGCAAAAGGAAAAAAGCAAAGGGAAATGTTAAAAAATTTTAGAGGAAATACCATGATTTAATATGGATTTAACATAAAATGGATTTTCATTTTTACAAGAGTGCGGTATAATGGCGTCGAAAGAAGGTGAAAGCGGTGATCTATCTGCTGGAGGATGACGACAGCATCCGTAAATTGGTGATCTATGCCTTGCAGAGCCAGGGCTATGAGTCGGCGGGGTTCGAGCGGCCGTCGGAGTTTTGGCACGCGGTGAACCGGAAGCTGCCGGAGCTGGTGCTGCTGGATGTGATGCTGCCGGAGGAGGACGGGCTGTCTGTGCTGAAAAAGCTGCGGGGAGCTTCGGCTACGAACGGGATTCCCGTGATTATGCTGACGGCTAAAAATACAGAGTTTGATCGGGTGACGGGCCTGGACTGCGGGGCGGATGACTTTGTTTCCAAGCCCTTTGGCATGATGGAGCTGCTGGCCCGGGTTCGGGCGGTGCTGCGGCGGACGGAAAAGACGCCCCAGGAGCAGCAATGGCAGGTGGGGCCGCTCTATGTATGCCCCCAGCGCAGGCAGGTGCAGGTGAACGGACAGGATGTGCTGCTGACCTACAAGGAGTTTGAAATTTTATCGCTTCTCCTGCAGCAGCAGGGTCGGGTGATGACCCGGGAGATGCTCATGGACCGGGTGTGGGGCTTGGAAGCGGATCGGGAAAACCGGACGCTGGATGTACACATCCGGACCCTGCGGCAGAAGCTGGGCGAGGCGGGACACCTGATTGAGACCGTCCGGGGCGTGGGCTATAAGATCGGGGGCCGGGCATGACTGGGAAAATCGTGCGGAGCCTGTTCTTCCTGGCAATGCTGGTATTGGCAGCGGGGGCGTGCCTGTTTTCGGGTATTTTATACGGGTACTACGAAAAGCAGTCCTTTGCGTCCCTGTCCCAGGAGGCGGAGCAGCTGAGCCAAAGCATGGCGTATATCGCACCGGATAAGCTGCGCTCGGCGGACCGCATCACGCTCATTGACACCGACGGAACCGTGCTTTACGACAGTGTGGCCAACGCATCGGATATGGACAACCATCTGGATCGCCAGGAGGTGGCTCAGGCCATAAAGTCCGGCACGGGACAGAGCAGCCACTATTCCAGCACCGTGCTGCAAAAGAATCTATATTACGCTCTGCGGCTGGAGGACGGGACGGTGCTGCGGCTGAGCCGGGTGCAGAGCAGCCTGGGGGCTATGCTGCTGAACATGGCGGGGCCCATTATCGTTACAGTGGCGGGACTTTTGCTGCTGGCGGCGGGGCTGTCGGTACGCCTGGCCCAGCAAATCACAAAGCCTATTAATGCGCTCTCTACGGACGATCCCCAGGACATTTATCCGGAGCTGCAGCCACTGACCCAGCGGCTGCGACAGCAGAAGGCGACCATCGGTAAACAGATGGACGAGCTGAGCCGCCGGATGCGGGAGTTTTCCGCCATGACGGAGAATATGAGCGAGGGTTTTTTATTGGTGGATATGCGGGGACACATTCTCACCGAAAACCGCAGCGCGGCTACGCTGATGCCGGTGGAGGCGGACAACATCGCCCGGTGTCCGGAGCAGCAGCTTCGTCAGGCGGCCCAGCAGGCCCTGTCCGGCCAGCGTTGCGAACGGCTTTTGCAGCGGGGGGAGCGGACTCTATCCATCATGGCCAGCCCCGTGCTGGCCTCGGGTCAGGTCACCGGCGCGGTGGTACTGACTATGGATGTAACGGAGCGGGAGCAGCGGGAAAAGCTGCGCAGAGAATTTTCTGCCAATGTGTCTCACGAGCTGAAAACGCCCCTAACCTCCATCTCCGGCTTTGCGGAGCTGATGAGCCAGGGATTGGTACCGCCGGAAAAGGTGAAGGAGTTTAGCAGCGACATCTGCCGGGAGTGCGCAAGGCTGACAAGCCTGGTGGAGGACATCATTGACCTGTCGCGCCTGGACGAGGGCGGAGAGGGCATGGAGTGGGAAGAGGTAGAGCTTTACAGCCTATGCACTTCCGTGCTGCAGAGCCTGGAGCAGGTGGCCCGGAGGCAGAAGGTGACGCTGCACCTGGAGGGGGAGGAGAAGACGGTCCACGGTGTGCGCCAGGTGCTGCATGAGATGGTCTATAATCTCTGCGACAATGCCATTAAATACAATCGACCCGGCGGGAGCGTAAGCGTGCGGGTGGAGAGCTGCGGCCGAGGATGCCGCATTTGTGTGGCGGACACGGGCATCGGCATTCCCTACGACCACCAGAGCCGGGTGTTTGAACGGTTTTACCGGGTGGATAAGAGCCACAGCCGGGCCATTGGCGGCACGGGGCTGGGGCTGTCCATCGTGAAGCACGCAGCGGCCCTTCACGGAGCGCAGATCGACCTGCAAAGTCAACCGGGAGCGGGAACCACCATTACGGTGACTTTCCCTGAACAATAGTGTACTTTTAAGTGTGCGGGACACCCTGCCTTACCGATATCGCAAACCCTACTACTTTATCGACAGTCTTAATTTTACGGATTTTTAAGGAGACCTTCCGGTTGGGAGGTCTCTATTTTAATGTTTTTTCACAGTTTAATATGGATTTAACATTTCTGCGGTTTCGGATTTAAGATTCGTCGGATAGGATAAAAATGTATAAAGATATTACTTAATATGACAGTAAGAGGAGAGAAAGTGATGACATTTTTTGATGTGTTGACGCTTATTGGAGGGCTGAGCCTGTTTTTGTTCGGCATGAATCTGATGGGGGATGCTCTGGAAAAGCGGGCAGGCAGCGGGCTGAAGGCCCTGCTGGGAAAGCTCACAGGCAGCAGGCTGGGCGGATTCTTGACGGGCCTGGGCATTACGGCGGTGATTCAGTCGTCGTCGGCCACTACGGTGATGGTAGTGGGCTTCGTGAACTCGGGGCTTATGACTCTGCACCAGGCTATCCATGTCATTATGGGCGCGAATGTGGGTACCACCGTGACGGCGTGGATCTTGAGCCTGACGGGCATCCAGAGCGACAATTTCTTTATAAAACTGCTCATGCCCAGCTCCTTTACGCCGATTATGGCCCTGGTCGGCGTGGCCTTTTACATGATGAGCAAAAACGGCAAAAAGAAGGACACGGGCCTTATCCTTTTGGGCTTTGCTACGCTGATGTTCGGCATGAACACCATGAGCGGAGCGGTGGCTGGCCTGAAGGACATGGAGGGATTCCGGGAGCTGCTGCTGGTGTTCACCAATCCGGTTCTGGGCGTGGTGGCCGGCGCGGTGCTTACGGCCATTATCCAGTCCTCCTCGGCGTCTGTGGGTATCTTGCAGGCGGTGTCGTCTACGGGACAGATCACCTTCGGCGCGGCAATTCCCATCATCATGGGTCAGAACATCGGCACCTGCGTTACGGCTATGCTCTCGTCCATCGGCACCAACCGCAATGCGCGGCGGGCGGCGGTGGTGCATCTGAGCTTCAATATCATCGGTACGGTTGTGTGGCTGACGGTGTTTGAGGTAGTGCGGGCACTGGTAAATATTCCTATGCTGAACGGAAATATCGACCAGGTGGGTATTGCCATTGTTCACTCGGTGTTTAACATTCTCTGCACGGCGCTGATGCTGCCTATGACGGGGCTGCTGGAGAAGCTGGCCTGTCGCATTATCCCCAACAAGGAGGGAGGAGACAGCGTGCCGGCTCTGGACGAGCGGCTCATGGCTACCCCGGCGGTGGCTATGGAGCGGTGCCATGAGGTGACCATGAACATGGGACTCATTGCCGTGAAGGCCACCCGCAACGCCATGCGGGAGCTGGACGGTCATGACGAGAAGCGGGCCGAGAGCGTCCGGGAGGATGAACAGAGCGCCGACAAATATGAGGACGAGCTGGGGACCTATCTTGTGAAGCTGTCCGGCTGTCCTCTCAGCGATCAGGACCGGGTGGAGGCGGCAGAGCTGCTGCATATGATCGGAGACTTTGAGCGCATCAGCGACCATGCGGTGAATGTACTGGAGGCAACGGAGGAGCTGCGTGGGAAGGGGATCACCTTTTCCGATGCGGCTATGGACGAGATGCACAAGCTCTTTGGCGCGGTGAGTGAAATTATGGATCTGGCGCTGACGGCGTTTATCCACGGAGATCTCTCCTCGGCCAAGGAGGTGGAGCCTCTGGAACAGGTGGTGGACACCCTGAAGGAGCAGCTTCGGTCCCGGCACATCCTGCGCTTGCAGGAGGGAAAATGTAGCATGGAGGCCGGGTTCGTGTGGGCTGACCTGCTGACGGATCTGGAACGGGTGGCGGACCACTGCTCCAATATTGCCGGGTGTGTGGTGCAGATGCAGAAGAGCCGCATGGATATCCACGGATATCTGGACGGCGTACGCAGCGGCAGCGATGAGTACCGCCAGCGGTACGACTATTATGCTCGAAAATATGCCTTGGCTTAAACTCTTGCCAAAACGGAAATAATATGTATAATAGAAAAAGACTCTACGGATAGACCGCACGGAGGATTTTCATGCTGAAGCATTGTTTGATCGTTTTTGGCGTATCCATGGTACCGCTTATCGAACTGCGGGGCGCTATTCCCTACGGAGTGGCCTTCGGCCTGCCTCTTTGGCAGACCTACTGCATCGCCATTGTGGGGAATATGCTGCCGGTGCCTATTATCTATTTCTTTGCACGGAAGGTACTGGTGTGGGGCTGCGACAAAAAATATATCGGCAAGTTCTTTACCTGGTGCCTGCAAAAGGGGGAAAAGGGCGGACAAAAGCTCCAGCAAAAGGCAGGACGGGGTCTGTTTTGGGCACTGCTGCTGTTTGTGGGCATTCCTCTGCCCGGTACCGGCGCATGGACGGGTACCCTGGCGGCCAGCATCTTGGACATGGGATTTAAGAAAAGCGTGCTGGCCTGCATGGGCGGCGTGTTGCTGGCGGGCCTTATTATGGGAGGCCTGTCTCTGCTGGGCGTAGGTATTTTTACGGCGGTGGCGTAAAAACCGGCGAAAAATCTGCTGATTTTTTGGCGCCTGCGGGCGGCCAAGGCTGCGAGACTTTTCGGCTGGGTGCTGACATATATTTTTTGTGAAACGGGAGGACAGAACTATGACCTATACCTATCAGCCTCGGGGCGTATGCTCCCAGAGAATGACCGTGGAGCTGGATCACGGCATCATCCGTGATGTGAGGATTGAGGGCGGCTGCAACGGGAACCTGCAGGGTATTTCTCGGCTGGTCATTGGGATGCCCGCCACGGAAGCCATCGAAAAAATGAAGGGGATTCGCTGCGGCGGCAAGCCCAGCTCCTGCCCGGATCAGCTGTCGATTGCCTTAGAGCAGGCACTGGCCCGGGAGAATCAATAATTGCAAAGCAAAGCACTAAGAGCCACAGGACAAAATCCTGTGGCTTTTTTGTGCCCGCTTCACCCTTTATATTCCGGGGGCATAGAATGGAGGGCGATGGGAGCGTGACAGCAATGGCCTATGATGAGCGAGAGCTTCTGGCCCGTCTGATCCAGTGTGAGGCGGGAGGCGAGGGAGAAATCGGAATGAAGGCAGTGGCCGGGGTGGTGATGAATCGGGTGAATGTCCTGGGTGGTGAATACCAGCGTGTGGGGCAGGGGAGCCTGCAAAACATCGTGTTCCAGCCGGGGCAGTTCACCTGCCTGGCGGAGACGGTGGGGGGTGTGTACAATCCGCAGAACATTTACAATATGCGCCCTACCCAGGAAAACTATGATATTGCCGACTGGGCTATGGCCGGAAATCGCCTGCCGGTGGTGGGGGATGCGCTGTGGTTTTACAGCCCTTACGACAGACCCTGCCGAAGCTATTTTCCCTCCCGGGTGGGGCAGTTCGTGGAGCAGATCGGCGGACACTGCTTTTATGTTCCCACGGACGCATATTATGAAACTTGAGTGAGGTGTGACGGATGCTGCAAATACATACGGATCCACAGGCAGAAGATATGGGCGGACTGTCCGGCGGCATGGCGGGTATGAGTCCCGACTCGCCCGACGGGAGCGGGATGATGGGCCCACGCACCGGGCAAAATGAGGGTGCAGAGACCGGGATGCCCACAGGGACTGGCAGCGGAAGCATCTCCCTGATCCCCCAGCGCCCCGACCACATAATGCTGCGGCAGGGAGACACGGAGACCATTGAGGGACCGGCCGGCAGCCGGGCGGTGACCAACAGCTCCGTGCGGGGGCTGCTGGCGCGGAATTTGGGCTACTATGTGGTGGCCAGCTTCCTCATGGGTACCCAGCAGGCTGTCCAATGTGAGGGGATTTTGGCCAGCGTGGGGAATGACTATTTGGTCATCTATCAGCCGGACCAGAATCGGTTTGTCAGCGGAGACATTTATTCGCTGAAGTTTGTGGAGTTTCACGAGGACCAGTCTCCCTGCAGGCCGGGCTATCGGCGCAGGGACGCGTTTCAGGGGTGGTAAGACCGGTATAAAAACCGGCGAAAATGTTTTGAGCGGATTTTGAAAAAGCACTTCCCCGGGCAGCCGCCTGGGGAAGTGCTTTTTTAGCTGCAGGAAGTGCGAGTGTTATTAGGCAGAGGAAGATCAGTTTTCCAATTCGGGGGCGGTGAAGAGGGTCCAGGGGTATTGATGGGGAGGGGGCTGGGTAATGTCGATTTCTTTATGGGTGAGGGGATGGGTCAGGGCCAGACGATAGGACCAGAGGGCAGCGGTGCAATGGGGGTCCTTGCTGCCGTAGCGGATGTCGCCCAGCAGGGGCAGACCCCGGGAGGAAAACTGCACCCGTATCTGGTGGGTACGACCGGTGTGGAGGCGGATGCGGACCAGTGACAAGTCCTCCGTTTCGGCTAAGACCCGGTAGGAGAGCTTCGCTTCCCGGACGCCCTTACGCATCCGCTTTACCACATAGCTTTTATTTTTGGCGGCGTCCCGGAACAGCAGATCCGTCAGCTCTCCCCGGGGGGCATCCGGATGCCCCCGGAGAACGGCCAGGTATTCCTTTTCCACCCGGTGCTCCGCCACGGCGGCGATGAGCTTACCGGTGGTGGCCTTGCTGCGGGAGAAGAGCATGAGACCGCCGGTGATCTTATCCAGGCGGTGGACGGTGGCGATATAGTCCGGCTGATGCAGGGACCGGTAATGCGCCCGCAGAAGGGCGGGCATGGAGGCGGCGCTGTCGCTGTCCTCGGACAAGACACCAACGGGCTTTACACACAGGACCAGGGAGCGGTCCTCATAAAGTACGGTTAAATCATTGTGGGGCATGGGATATCCTTTCTCTTACCGAAAAAAGGCAGACGCTTCGGCGCCTGCCTTGGGGACCTGTTATCTGCGTCTGCCGCGATAATTGCGGGTGCCGCGATTGCGTCTGCCGCGGGAACCGTAACGGCTCTTGGGGCGCAGCATACGCACCCAGACCACCACGGCCAGCACCAGCAGGATCACCACCACGGTGAGAATCTTCACCAGGGGCTTGGAGAAGAACTGAGAGAGGAGGTATTTGCCCTGGAGAAAACGGTTGACACTGACGCTGTCGGCGGCCAGAAGCTTGACGGTGGCATAATCATAGCCGTCGTAGGACAGGGTCATTTCCCCCAGCTCTTGGCCCGCTTCAATGGGGGCAAAGGCTGTGTCACCGTACACCGTGACCTTGCGCTCCAGCATATCCGTTGTAACATCGTTGGGCAGCAGGATATTCACATCCTCGGCGGTGTGGACCAGAACGGCGTTGGTTTCCTTACTCAAAAGCACGGGAATTTCCTGAATAAGGTCGTCCTTGGTGAAAACGGTCTGGACGGTGAAATTGTTATAGCCCCAGTCCAGCAGAGTGGCGGAGTCTACAAAGTTCATAAGCCGGGTCTCACCGTTTACTTCCTTGGTGGTGCAGCCCAAAACCACGGAGATGAGGCGGCGGCCGTCCTTGATGGCACTGGCCAGGAGGCAGCGGCCCGCTTCATCGGTATAGCCGGTCTTGAGACCGTCGGCATAATCGTAGATATAGCCCAGGGTGCGCCAGTTGGAAATAAGGGCGTTGGTGGAGTGCAGCTCCCGGACATCGGACATATTGGTGGCGGGGACATCATAGGACTTGCTGCCGCAGATAGTCATAAACAGGTCGTGCTTCATGGCCTCCCGGGCGATAAGATAAATGTCCCAGGCGGTGGTGTAGTGCTGGGGGTCGTGGAGACCGTTGGTATTGGCAAAGTGGGTTCCCTCGCAGCCCAGCTCACCGGCGCGCTGGTTCATCAGTGCTACAAAGTCGGCAATAGAGCCGGACACGGCCTCGGCCAGAACATTGGCGGCCTCGTTGGCGGAGACGATCAGCAGGCAGTTGAGCAGCTGCTCTACCGTGAGCACCTCACCGGCCTCAATGCCGGCGGTGCTGCTGTCCTCGTCGATACTGGTGACAGCCAGGTGGGAGGCGGTGATGGGCTGGGAGAGGGACAGATCACCCCGGTCTACGGCCTCCAGGGTCAGCAGGGCCGTCATGACCTTGGTGATGCTGGCAGGATAGGCCTTTTCCTTTTCATTATGACCATAGAGCATACGCCCGGCGGTCTCATCCATCAGCAGGGCGCACTTGGCATCCAAAACGGGACTGTCCAGTGCGGCTGCCTGGGGCACTAAAAAAAGCGCCGTCAGTAAGACGGAAAGCAAAAAAACAGATAAAAATCGGCGAATTTTCATGGTCGTTCCTCTCCAGTTATGCTATAATACAAAGTAGAACACAAAATAATTATGTGAACCGAATCAATTATAAGCAAAAATAAGGGTGTAGTCAACAGTGAAACACGGAATTCATCTGACAAAAACAGAAATAGCCGTTCTGGCGCTGGCGGTGCTTTTTGTGGTGGGGATGCTCCTTTACCGGGCCGGACGCACCGGGGACGGGGCCTGGCAGGTCACCACGCAGAAAAATGCCGGGCAGGAGGAGACCATCACGGCGGTGAATGTGAACACCGCTACGGTGGAGGAGCTTATCGGAGTAGAGGGCATTGGCCCTACCCTGGCGGAGCGGATCGTGGAATACCGGGAGGAGCATGGGCCGTTTCAGTCTGTTGAGGAGCTGGACAATGTGAAGGGCATCGGGCCCAGCCTGATAGAGAACATTCGATTTTTGGTTTGCGTGGAGGACGAGCAATGAAGATACTGGTGGTTGACGACGAGAAGCTGCTTGTAAAGGGCATTACCTTTAACCTGCAGAACGAGGGCTATGAGGTGGAGGCGGCCTATGACGGTGCGACGGCGGTGGAGCTGGCGCGGCGGGGGGACTTTGACCTCATTATCCTTGACTGGATGATGCCCGAGAAGTCCGGCAGCGAGGCGTGCATGGAGATACGCACCTTTTCCGATGTGCCCATTATCATGCTTACCGCAAAAAGCGAGGACAGCGATAAGATCATGGGCTTTGCCTGTGGGGCGGACGACTATGTAACCAAGCCCTTTAACATTCTGGAGCTGAAGGCACGGATCCGGGCCCTGCTGCGCCGGGCCTCCGGCAGCCGACGGCAGCAGAAGGAAAGCAGTCTCTTGGAGTGCCGGGGATTTACCCTGGATATGAGCCAGCGGGTGGCGCTGCGGGAGGGGCGGGTCGTAGACCTGACGGCCAAGGAATATGAGCTTTTGGAGGTGCTGATGAAAAATCCGCGGCATGTATTCAGCCGGGAAAAGCTCATGGACCGGGTGTGGGGCTACACCTACGCAGGAGATTACCGCACCGTGGATGTACACATTCGGCGGCTGCGGGAAAAGCTGGAGCCGGACCCGGCTCAGCCTAAGTACATTCTGACCAAGTGGGGAGTGGGGTACTATTTTCAAGATGAAGAGCAGTCTGCAGTTTAAGATCGGCCTGAGCTATCTCTCCATTATTGTTATCGTGCTGGCGATTTTGAACACTTATCCGCTTATCGAGTCGCAGAACCTGGTATTTCGGTCCAAGGAATCCACGGTGAGCAGCTGCGTGAAGGTTATGGAGTCTGCCCTGTCGGGGCTCTCCGGCCTGACGGAGGGAAATGTGGAAAAGGCTCTGTCCGGCCTGGAGGAGACCGGCGTCAGCCGGGTGATGGTCACGGACACCGCCGGGCGGGTGCTTTATGACACCCGGCAGCAGGAGAACGCCCGGGGACAGTATGCCTTTTACACAGAGATCGCCCAGGCACTGGAGGGGAACGATGCCTTTTACTGCACCTTTGACGGGGAGGCTTTTTTGAGCCGGGGAGCGGCTCCGGTGGTGTATCGGAGCCAGATCATCGGGGTGGTATACGCCTATCAGTATGACGCGCAGCAGGGGACACTGCTGAAGGACCTGCAGAAGAATATTATGACCATTTCCGCGGTAGTGGCGGTGGCGGTTATCGGCATCAGTGTACTGCTGTCGCGGATGTTTACCCGGCGTATCAGCCAGCTTTTGCAGGCCATCGCCAAGGTGCGGGAGGGCTCGTACAGCCACCGGGCGGTGATGAAGGGCTCGGACGAGATTGCCCAGATCGCGGCGGAATTCAACAGCCTGACCGGACGGCTCCAGACAACGGAGGAGGCCCGGCGGCGCTTTGTATCCGATGCCTCCCACGAGATGAAAACGCCCCTGGCGGGCATCAAGCTGCTGACGGATTCCATCCTGCAGACGGAGAACATCGATCCCGAGACGACCCGGGAATTCGTGGCGGATATCGGAGATGAGGCGGCCCGCTTAGAGCGTATTACCGAGGACCTGCTGCGCCTGACGAGGCTGGACAGCGGCGCTATGGAGCCGGCGGTGAAGGTGGCTGTGGGCCCGGTACTGGAGCGGGCTGTGCGGATGCTGCGGCCTGTGGCCCGGGATCGGAACATCGACCTCTCATGGCAGGCAGATCCGGCGGCCATCGTCCTGGCAACGGAGGGGGAGATCCATCAAATTCTCTACAATCTCATGGAAAACGCTGTAAAATATACGGCTCCGGGGGGCTTTGTCCGCACGGAGGTGTGCGTGGACGGTGGCCAGGTGGTGATGACCGTGGCGGATAACGGCATGGGCATTCCGGAGGAGGATATGAGCCATATTTTCGAGCGGTTTTACCGGGTGGACAAGGCTCGGTCCCGGGAAGTCGGCGGTACGGGATTGGGGCTGAGCATCGTGGGAGACACCGTACATAGACGGGACGGCCAAATTACCGTAGCGGCCCGGGAGGGCGGCGGCACGGTCTTTACGGTGCGCTTTAAGAAGGTAAGTGGGGTGACGGCATGAGAAAAAAAGGACTGCTTTGCGCCTGCATCCTGATGGCACTGCTGCTGATGGGGTGCGCCAAGGAAGGGCAGGAAGCATTTCAGCTTCGGCTGTTTTATCCGGCAGCGGAGTTCAAGGCCGGAGGGGATGTGCTGCATTCCCAGGCGGTGGACTGGTCAAAGGAGGACAGCAAGGACACGGCGGAGCAGGTGGAAAAGGTGATAGAGCTGCTGCTGAACAATGACAAGGTGTTAGACTTTACATCGCCTATTCCACAAGGGACAAAGCTGTTAAGCTGCAAGGTCTCCGGCGGGGAGGCAGTGGTGAATTTTTCGTCGAATTACGGGCGGCTGTCGGGCTTTGACCTGACGGTGGCCAACTACTGTATCACACTCTCCGCCTCCCAGATCCCCGGGGTGCGGCGGATTCACATTTTGATAGATGGGGAGAGCCTCTCCGGACAGGACGACGCTCTGAGCACGGGAGATGTGCTGCTCACCAGCTCGGAGGATGTGGTGAAGGCGGTGCCGGTGGTGCTGTATTTTCCGGACAGCACGGGTGAATTGCAGCCGGAGAAACGAGAGCTGCTCATTTATGAGGGCGAGAACCACTGCCAGCGGGTGCTGGAGGCACTGACGGAGGGGCCCAACACGGAGGGCCTGTACGCCCTGGTGCCGGAGGGAATCCACATCGCCGGAGTATGGATGGATGGGGACATTTGCTGCCTGAATTTTTCCCTTACGGATTACCGGGCCCTATGTGAAAGCACCGTGGACCAGGGTATGCTGGTGGAAGGACTGGTGAAGTCTCTGTGCAGCCTGAAGGGTGTGGAACGGGTGCAATTCATGGTGAATGGCACATACCGAACGAGGCTGGGTGTGGTGGATATTGAGAATCCGATTCGGCCTTGAGGGAAATAGAAGAAAAAGGGAGAGGGGCGCGGGCCTCTCTCCCTTGGTATGTTGAGATTTTCGAAAAAACGGCGGGGGTTTCCGGCAAAAGGATTATGGGTTACTGCCTGCGGGCGGTACGGTAGTCATCACCGGGACGCCAATAGGGACAGGCATCGGCACGGGCGGAGAGGAAGCGAACCATTTCGTCCTCATCCAGGTCCATTTCGCAAATATAATCGTCGTATTCCTCGTCGTAGGAATAGTACACGCAGGTTTCGCACTTGGTACTCATGGGAGACCTCCTTTCCGGGCAGAAGCTGTCTGCGGGATCATTATACCCCGCGGCACAGTTGCCGTCAACGGGGGAGGTTTTTTCTAGATGTGAAAAAATTCAAAGAAAAGTAATGACTTTTGTCCGACATTCGGCTACAATAAGGTGAAAATGAAAATAGGAGGACTTCCTTTTGAAGAAAATGTATGATGCGGTGGAGCGCTTTTGTGCGCGACATCCCCGGTTTGGCATCCCGAATTTGATGCGGTACATTGTTATCGGCAATGTGGTGGTGTATTTCCTGTCTATGCTCAGCCGCAATACCGATGCGGCGGCACTGGACTTTTTGGCCTTTAATCTAAACGGCCTGCTTCACGGCGAGATCTGGCGGATCGTGACCTACATCTTTGTGCCGGGATACAGCAGCCCCTTTGCCCTGCTCATCGCTCTGTATTTTTACTACTGGATCGGCTCGACTTTGGAGCGGGAGTGGGGAACGCCTAAGTTTACCTTATACTATTTGGGCGGTGCGGCGCTGACGGTGGTGGGCGTGATCCTCACCAGCCTTATCAGCGGCAACCACTATCTGACCCTGGCGGGGACGGGGTATGTGAACCTGTCTATGTTTTTGGCTTTTGCGGTGCTGTTTCCGGATATGACGGTGCTGCTGTTCTTCATCATTCCCATCAAAATCAAGTGGCTGGCCATTATCGACGGGGCGTTCTTTGCCATTGAGATCGTGGGAGCCATCCTGTCCGGAAATCTGGTGGGGGCCATCACCCCGGTGCTGGCCCTGCTGAACTTCGCCCTGTTTGCCACGCCCTATATTCACTATATGCGCCGAAAGACCCAGTACCGCCACTCGGCGGGGGCCGTGAATTTCCGGCGGACGGTACACCAGGCGCAAAAGCAGCAGCAGAATGCGCCCTACCACCACAAGTGCGCCGTGTGTGGTCGCACGGACACAGACTATCCCGATCTGCAGTTCCGCTACTGCAGCAAGTGCGCCGGGTACCACTGCTTCTGTCAGGATCATATTTTCTCTCATGTGCATTTCACGGAGGAGCCTTGACGGATATGGCTTTTTTCGATAAAATAGGGTAAAAAGTGCTGTGAGGTAGAGCTATGGCTAACGGATTTATTGACAAGGCACGCATCACCGTTCGGGCCGGAAACGGCGGCAACGGGGCGGTGGCCTTTCACAGAGAAAAATACATTGCGGCGGGAGGACCCGACGGCGGAGACGGCGGCAACGGGGGAAGCATCATCGTGCAGGTGGACGACAATATGTCCACTCTGATGGACTTCCGCTATAAGCGCAAGTATGTGGCCGGAAACGGCGTGGACGGGCAGGGCGGCCGCAAGAGCGGCAAGGACGGCGAGAGTTTGACCATCCGGGTGCCCCGGGGGACCCTGATCCGGGACGCGGAGACCGGCGAAATCATCAAGGATATGTCGGACAAGGAACCCTTTATCCTTTGCAAGGGCGGCCGGGGCGGCTGGGGTAACCAGCACTTTGCCACCCCTACCCGGCAGGTGCCGCGGTTTGCCAAGGCGGGACTCCCCGGTGAGAGCCATGATGTGATATTGGAGCTGAAGCTGCTGGCGGATGTGGGCCTGGTGGGCTTTCCCAATGTGGGGAAATCCACGCTGCTCAGCGTTGTGAGCAAGGCACATCCGAAAATCGCCAACTACCACTTTACGACCCTTTATCCTAATCTGGGTGTGGTATATGTGGACGACGGGGTCAGCTTCGTCATGGCGGACATTCCCGGCATCATCGAGGGAGCCAGCGAAGGCGCGGGCCTGGGCCACGATTTTCTGCGGCACATTGATCGGTGTCGGCTGCTGGTCCACCTGGTGGATGTGTCCGGCAGCGAGGGTCGGGACCCGGTGGCAGACTTTGATGCGATCAATGACGAGCTGAAAAACTATTCTCCGGAGCTTGCCCGGCGGCCTCAGATCGTGGTGGGCAACAAGACGGACCTTTTGCAGGACCCGGAGCAGCTGGATGCGCTAAAAAAGCATGTGGAGGAGGCGGGCTACACCTTCCTGGAGATGTCCGCAGCTACCCACCAGGGGACCCGGGAGCTGGTACAGACCATTGGCCGGATGCTCTCACAGCTGCCGCCGGTGGTGGTGTATGAGCCGGAGTATGTGCCCCGGCCTCCGGAGGTGGACACCTCCCAGCCGCTTACCATCCATGTGGAGGACAACACCTGGCTGGTGGAGGGGCCGTGGCTGCAGCGGCTCATGGCCAACATCAATTTCTCCGACTATGAAAGCCGGATGTATTTTGACAAGATGCTGCGCCAGAGCGGGCTGTTTGACCGGCTGGAGCAGATGGGCATTCAGGACGGGGATATTGTGTCCATGTACAATCTGGAATTTGAATATCAGCATTGATACCGTGAAAAAAGATGCGCAGGAGACAAAGCCCTACGCATCTTTTTTGCTATTCCGGAGGAAAATCCTCACGGTTTGCCATGTGCATGACAGAGACCTCATAGGCGGTGCGCTGCTGGGTTTCGCCGTCTACTACCTTTAAGTACACCCGGCTCTGGACCCGGCCCTCAGCGCAGAAGCTGTCGCCGGTGGTAAGCTCCGCCGCTTGACGGGCCAGCAGGCCCCAGCAGATGACGGGCAGGTAATCGGAGCGACCGCAGCGGCGATTTACAGCCAGCAGCAGGTCACAAATCTCCCGGCCCAGAGGGGTACTGCGCAGAACCGGGGGCTTACACACGGCGCCGCACAGACGAATGTGATTTTTTATCTCTGCGCCGGGGGATTTGACAAGACTGCGGGCAAAGACGGAGAGGACCAGACGCCGCCCGATACCGCTGCGGTTGTTGAAGGAGCGGAGCTGGCCCAGGAGCGTCACGGTGTCGCCGGGGGAGAGATCCGCGGGCAGGAGGCTCTCCCGTACCAGCACCGGCAGCTCGTCATTGAGGCCGGAAAGCCGGGGCACGGACAGCAGGAAGCGATAAAAGGATTCTCCGTGATTGGTGTGAGACGGCTCCGGGGCCGTGAGTACCCCGCCGCATAATTCGACATGATTATAGCAATCCTCCATGGCTTGACCATTCCTTTCGCTTTGACGGTAGATTTCCATGGGACACTATATGCGGCAAAAGAGAGAATATGCTCTTTTCAAGGGGCGCAGAATATTGTATAATAAACGCACTACCAAAACGAAAGGAACGAAAACCGTGCGATATAAAGGAAAGGTATACAGGCCGCCCAGTGAGGCGTACAGCCTTATTGTGCAGGTGACCTACGGGTGCAGCCACAACCGCTGCGCTTTTTGCGATATGTATGACGACAAGCACTTTGCCATGCGTCCTATGGAGGAGATCCGGGAGGATTTCGAGACGGCCCGGCGGCTCTATCGGCGCGTGGAGCGGGTGTTTTTGGCAGACGGTGATGCGCTGATGCGCAGGACCGGAGATCTGGTGGAGATACTGGGACTAGTGTATGGCCTGTTTCCCGAGTGCGAGCGGGTGACCTGCTATGCTTCGCCCACCAGCATCCAAATTAAGTCCGAGGAGGAGCTGCGGCTTCTGCGGGAAAAGGGCCTGAAAATGGTATACATGGGCCTGGAATCCGGCTGCGATGCCGTGCTGGAGCGTATGGACAAGGGGCACACAGCGGCCCAAATCATCGAGGCCGGGCAGAAGGCCCGACGGTGCGGACTGCAGCTTTCCGTGACGGCTATCTCAGGGCTGGGAAGCCGGGAACTGTGGCGGGAGCATGCGGTGGAGACAGCCCGAGCCTTTAACGCAATGAACCCGGAATATATCGGACTGCTGACGCTGATGGTGGAGCCGGGGACACCGTTGGAAAAGTGGGTGCGGGAGGGCAGCTTCCATGTGCTGAGCCCGGTGGAGGTGATGCAGGAGATGGAGCTGTTTTTGCAGCACATTGACAGCCCCGGCAGCGTTTTTCGTATGAATCATGCGTCCAATTATTTGACGCTGAAGGGAACGCTGAACCAGGACCGGGAGAGACTTTTGCAGCAGGTGCGGCAAGGGCTGGCAGGTCAGGGACTGAAGGACGAATTTATGCGCGCGCTGTGAGGGCGCGTGTGCGGGACAAGAAGTGCCAGGGGCGGGGTAAAACCCCGCCCCTGCACAATTTACAGCGGGCGACCGCAAGGGTCGCCCCTACGAAATGCTGAGACAAATAGGATAAACCGCCGCAGGTGAGACTGCGACGGTTTTTATACTTTTTTATTGCTTTTCTTATGCGGCGGTGTGTTTTTGACCGAAGTAGAGGAGGCCGTAGGCCAGGCACAGGATCAGCACCAGAGCTGCCAGAGCCACAGTACCGATGGCGCACACCGTTCCCACACCGTGAGGCAGGAAGAAGGCAACGACAGCCAGGGCGAAGCAGATCGCCGTCAACAATACGATCAGGTTACGGATGGTTTTCATCTGTTTCATGCTACATTCCTCCTATTTTTATTTTAAAAATTATCAAGGGTTAATGGTTTACAAGCGGGTAGGGAGAGCCTCTAAGGCCCGGGCAATTCGTATGAGGGAGTCATTCATTTCCTTGAGGGTACGCAGCAGGGCGTCCAGCTCGGCCTGTGACATAGAGGACACTTCCTTTCATGTTTTTTTGATGATTCCATTATAGCAGAGAGAAGGACGGTTTTCCTTACAAGGCCGCAACAAATTGACACAATTTCGGAAACAAAAGTGTTACATTTTTCAAATTTTACTACGGAATTGTAACGAATGGGAAGGGTGACGGATTGCGCTTGAAATGGTGAGCGTTTTTTGCTATAATAGGCTTCTATATGAAGATGGGGGAGTGTTGGCTTGCACTATTTGAATAATTTGTGGGCGGCATTGGATTTCGGCTCACTGTGGGATATGCTGCTGCGGTTGGCGGCGGTGCTGCTGTGCCTGACGGTGCATGAGACCTGCCACGGCCTGGCGGCCTATGCTCTGGGCGACCCCACCGCCAGGCAGGCGCACAGGCTGAGCCTGAATCCCCTGCGGCATATTGACTGGTTCGGCCTGCTGATGATGTTTTTAGCGGGTTTTGGCTGGGCCAAGCCTGTGCCGGTGAACCCCAACTACTTCAAAAAGCCTAAGCAGGGCATGGCCCTGACGGCCCTGGCGGGGCCGATGAGCAACTTTCTATTGGCGTTTATCATGCTGCTGGGGGCCCGCATTTTTTGCGATGTAGCCTCGTATTCGGAGGCAAACCAGCGGATATTGGATTTCATTTTGATGGTGGCTATCCTTTCCATCGGCTTGGGGCTTTTCAACCTGGTGCCCATCCCGCCGCTGGACGGGTCCAAGGTACTGTTTGCGGTACTGCCGGACCGGGCCTATGATCAGCTTATGCGCTATGAGCGGTATGGGATGCTGGTACTTTTTGCACTGGTGTTTTTCGATGTGGGCAGCAACGCTCTTTCTCAGGCTATTAGTTGGGTTTTTGATCTATTTTGCCGTGTGGTCGGCTTATAAGGGAGAAAAAAGTTTTGGACAATCCGATTTTCAAATTGGAAAAAGTGGTGCAGAGCAAGGCGGCAGAGCCTCTGGAGGATTTTGAGGGGCCCCTTGACCTGATCCTGTTCCTGCTGAGTAAAAATAAAATCGAGATTCAGGACATCCCCATTGCGCTGATCCTGGACCAGTACCTGGCGTACCTGGAAAAGCGGCAGCAGATGGACCTGGAGGTAGCCAGCGAATTTGTGACTATGGCGGCGCACCTGATGTACATTAAGACCCGTATGCTCCTCTCGATTGAGGACGAGGAGGCCCAGAGTGAGATGGACGCCCTGATCCAGTCCCTCCAGGAGCGGCAGCGAGGCGAGTGCTACCAGAAAATTCGCAGGCTTACGGAAAAGTTGGGGCCCATGGGCGAGTTCGGCCGGAATATTTTCACCAAAAATCCGGAGCCTGTGAAGCGGGGCAAGGTTTTTGAGTATGACCATGAGCCCGGGGAGCTGGCCATTGCCATGCAGGAAATGCTGGATCGCCGGGACATGGCCCGGCAGCCGCAGCTGACGGTATTTGAGGACATCGTGAAGCGAGAGCCGTACTCGGTAGAGGAGAAATCCGCTGAAATCGTGCGGCGTGTAAAGCTGGCGGGCATTACACGGTTTTTGCTTTTATTCAAGGGCAGCCGCAGCCGCAGTGAGCTGGTGGCCACCTTTATGGCGGTGCTGGAGCTGTGCAGAAAGCATGTTCTGCGCCTGGCCGGTGGGCCGGAGGATTGCATGGTGTCTTGCGAGAAGGACAGCGAGGTGTAAGGGAGCGACTTTATGGAAATACTGGAAATGAATGAAATAGAGGCGGCGCTGGAGGGGATATTATTTGCCTCCGGCGAGCCGGTGCATATTGACCGTATCTGCCTGGCTCTGGACCTGGACCGAACTACGGCGGAGCTGGTGCTGCAAAAGCTGGCGGATTACTACAGCTTTGAGCGCCGGGGAATACGGCTTATCCGCATGGCGGACACCTGGCAGCTCTGCTCGGCGCCGGAGTATGCCGACTGCATCCGCCGCGCCTTTGAGATACGCAAGCCTGCCAAGCTCTCCCAGCCGGCGCTGGAGGTGCTGACCATTGTGGCCTATTATCAGCCTACCACTCGCGCCTATATTGACCAAATTCGCGGGGTAGACAGCTCCTATACCGTGGGACTGCTGCTGGAGCGGCATATGATCGAGGAATGCGGCACCTTGCAGGTGCCGGGGCGGCCCCGTCTGTATCGCACAACGAAGGAATTTCTCCGGGCATTCCATTTGAGCTCTCTGGAGGACCTGCCGGAGATGCCGGGTCTGGAAAACGACGGACAGCTGCGTCTGGAAAACGACGGAACCATCAGCGACGAGACCAACACCTGAGAGAGGGGGCGAGGCCATTGACGGCGCTGTGGATAGTGGGAATCGTGCTTTTCCTCTTGCTGGTCATCTTTTTGAGCCGGGTGGGCGCGGAGATGGTTTTCGGTGAGGAGACCGGGGTGACCTTTCGGCTGGGGCCTGTGCGGGTGCAGGTGTTGCCGAGGAAAGAAAAGGCGAAAAAGCCGAAAAAAGAAAAGCCTCCCAAGAAGAGAAAAGAGGAAAAGCCCAAAAAGGAGATGCCGAAGATCACGGGTCGGGCGATCCTGAGGGGGCTGCCGGAGCTATGGGGCATTGCGAAAAAGGGGCTAAGGATGACCTTTCGGCGCATCCGTATCTCACCTATGGAGATTTCGGCGGTCATCGGCGGGGAGGACCCGGCGGACACGGCCATTCTCTATGGAAAGCTCAACGCCGCCATGTGGACGGTGATGCCGGTACTTACGGAGCTGGTGCAGATGCCGGATGCGCACATACACCTGGAGCCGGACCTGCAGGGCGGCGAGACGAGGGTGCGGGGCAAAGTGGGCATTACAGCCCGGATATGGGACCTGACAGTCATGGGCTTTGCCTGCGGCGTACCGCTTATTAAATGGTTTTTACGCTTGAGAAAACAGCCGCAGCCTGCGGCGAAGGGTACAGACAGCCTGCCAAGAAAGGATGAAAAAAATGGAAAACAAGAAAACCAACCTCAGCGAAATGATGGAGACCGCCATGAGCAAGGTGCGGGAGATGGTGAGCAGTGACACGGTCATCGGCCAGCCCATTACCACGCCGGACGGGGTGACCTTGGTACCTGTTTCCCGGCTGAGTTTTGGCTTTAGCTGCGGCGGCAGCGATTTCGGTAAGGTGACCGACGGGAAGAATTTTGCCGGCGGTACGGCGGCAGGCGTGAAGGTGGACCCGGTGGCATTTTTGGTGGTGAAGGACGGTGTGACCCGGGTGATGCCGGTGGCTATTCCCGCCATGGGTACGGCGGACCGGGTCATTGAGATGATCCCTCAGGTTATGGACCGGGTGGAGAGCTTTATTGACAAAAAGAAGGAAACTACCGATTTTTAACAGCGTATACTGGCACCATCCACAATAAAAAGGGGGAGGGTGCATGAAGGGCAGGCGCGTGGCGGCAGCTGTGCTGGCGATGCTTTTTTTGCTGGCGCAGCGGGCCTGGGCTGTGGACATTTCGGCCACGGCGGCGGTGCTGATGGACGCGGACACGGGGCGCATCCTGTACGAAAAGAATCCCGACAGGCGGATGCTGGTGGCCAGCACCACCAAGATCCTTACGGCATTGGTGGTGCTGGAGAGCTGCGAGCTGCGCAGTACGGTCAAGGTGACCCAAGAGCATATGGCAGAGGGGTCGTCTATGTACCTGAAGCCGGGGGAAGAGGTAACGGTGGAGTGCCTGCTCTACGGACTGCTCCTTGCCTCCGGCAACGATGCAGCCCTGGCACTGGCAGAGGCCTGCGGCGGGGTGGAGCCATGCGTTAGGGCTATGAATCGCCTGGCCGGACGCATTGGAATGACGGACAGTCACTTTGAAAATCCCAACGGGTTGGATGGGGAGGCGCACTACTCCACGGCCCGGGACATGGCAAAGCTGGCGTCCTATGCTTCGAAGCAGCCCACCTTTCTGCGCATTTGCTCTACGACGACGGCCCATGTGGGAGGCCGTACCATGACCAACCACAACCGGCTTCTTCGGGAAGTGGAGGGGTGTATGGGCATGAAAACCGGCTACACCAAGGCTGCCGGACGGACGCTGGTATCCTGCGTGGAGCGGGAGGGGCGGACGCTGGTGGCGGTGACCCTGCAGGACGGCAACGACTGGGCCGACCACAGGACACTGTATGAATTTGGCTTTTCCCGGGCCGACGCGGCAGAGACGGCGGCCTATGGAAGAAAAGAACGATTTTGGATTTGAAAGCAGGTGACGCGGTGCGCCAGCGGGTGCAAAAGTTAATGGCCCAGGCAGGGCTCTGCTCTCGGCGCACGGCTGAGCAGTGGATGCTGGACGGGCGTGTGACGGTGAATGGTCTGCCGGCCCGGCCGGGAGAGCAGGCGGACCCGGAGTGTGACTGCATTGAGGTGGACGGAAAGCCCCTGACAGGTGACGGAGAGAAAGTCTACCTGATGCTGAACAAGCCCCGGGGCTATGTGACTACCCTGAAAGATGAGCTTGGCCGCCGGACTGCCGCCGACCTGGTAGCGGACTGCGGGAAGCGGGTGTTTCCCGTGGGGCGGCTGGATAAGGACTCGGAGGGCCTGCTGCTTTTTACCAATGACGGAGATTTAATGCAGCGGCTCATCCACCCGAAATTTGAGGTGAGCAAGCTGTACCGGGTGACGGTGCAGGGAGACTGGCGGCGGGGCATTCCGCAGCTTCAGACCATGGATACCCTGGAGGGAGAGCCCATCGCCCCGGCGCAGGTGGAGCTGGGCCGGGAGATGGGGGAGAGCGCCGTGCTGCATATCACAATTCACCAGGGGAAAAACCGACAGATACGGCGGATGTGCCGCCAGGCAGGCCTTACGGTCACACGGCTGGAGCGCATCGCGGAGCATGGAATATATTTAGCGGACTTGCCCTGTGGCAAGTGGAGAGCCTTGACAGAGGAAGAACGAATGAGGCTAAAGGAGAGCGAGAAAAAATGAACGACAATGTGCTGCACAGGATCCGTAACGGTATGGATGGATTCTCCAAGGGGCAGAAGCGGATCGCAAATTACATACTCACAGACTGTGACAAGGCCTCCAATATGACGGCCTGCCGACTGGGGCAGATTACCCAGGTCAGCGAGTCCACGGTGGTGCGCTTTGCCTCCCAGCTGGGCTACGACGGGTATCCCGCTATGCAGAAGGCCTTGCAGGAGCTGGTGCGAGGAAAGCTCACCAGCCTCCAGCGCATTGAGGCCTCCGGCGATCAAATCAACAGCGGGGACATTGCTGGAAGCGTCATGCAGCAGGACATGGACACCCTTCGCAGCACCATCGACGGCATCGACCGGACGGAATTTGACCGGGTCGTGGGGAAGCTGGTGCGGGCTAAGCGCATTTATATCCTGGGTGTGCGGTCGTCCTCCTTTTTGGCCGGGTATTTAAATTTTTATTTCCATTTGATTTTTGAAAATGTGACGCTGGTGCAGAGCGCTGCGGGAGAGATCTTTGACCAAATGCTGCGCATCGGGCCTGGGGATGTGCTGCTGGCTATCGGCTTTCCCCGGTACTCTAAGCTGACCATGAGCGCAGTACATTTTGCCAGGGACAGAGGCGCAGAAGTCATAGCTATCACGGACAGTAAAATGTCTCCCCTTTACACTCTTTCGGTGGCCTCGCTGCTGGTTCACTGCGAGATGATCTCCTTTGTGGACTCCATGGCGGCACCGGTGAGCCTGCTCAATGCGCTTATAGTTGCGGTGGGCAAGCAGAAAAGTGCGGAGACGGCGGAGACCTTTGCGGAGATGGAGCGCGTGTGGTCCCGGTATGAGATTTTCGGGTATGAGGACGATGAGTAAGGATATTGCGGTCGTAGGCGGCGGAGCGGCCGGCATGATGGCGGCTATCGCCGCAGCGGAGCAGGGGGCAAGGGTCTGCCTGCTGGAGCCCAACCAGCGGCTGGGCAAGAAGCTGAATATCACCGGGAAGGGTCGGTGCAATGTGACCAATAACTGCTCTATGGAGGAGCTGATGGCCCACATTCCCCGAAACGGACGATTTCTATACAGTGCCTTTTCCCATTTCGGAAGCGGGGAGACCATGGCCTTTTTTGAGGGGCTGGGCGTGCCGCTGAAAACGGAGCGGGGAAACCGGGTGTTTCCCGTGTCAGACTGCGCCTTTGATGTGTCCGGGGCCCTGAAGCGGCGGCTGGAAAAGCTGGGCGTGCGCTGGGTGCATGACCGGGCAGTTTCGGTGCTGACGGCCGACGGTGCGGTGCAGGCCGTGGCGGGGGAAAAAGGTGAATATCCGTGCCGGGCGGCGGTCTTAGCCACCGGGGGCGTGTCCTATCCGGGGACAGGCTCCACCGGGGACGGCTACCGCATAGCCGGGGAGCTGGGACATACCATTGTTGCGCCCCACGGGTCTCTGGTACCGCTGGTGAGTGAGGATACCTGCTGCGGAATAATGCAGGGGTTGGCGCTGAAAAATGTGCAGCTCACGGCAGTGAACGAGAAGAAAAAGACAGTATTCAGTGAGTTCGGTGAAATGCTGTTTACCCATTTCGGTGTGTCGGGGCCGCTGGTGCTGTCGGCCAGCGCCCATTTGCGGGACTGGGACAAGCATACCTATTCGCTGTCTATTGACCTAAAACCGGCTCTTTCGGAGGAAAAGCTGGAGGAGCGGCTTTTGCGGGAGCTGCGGGAGCAGAGCAACCGCAACATGGAGAATGTTCTTTTGTCGCTGGTACCTACCAGCATGGTGCCGGTGCTTTGCACGCGGCTGCATATTGACCCGGAGCTAAAGGCAAACTCCTTTAAAAAGGAGCAGAGACGGGCTCTTTTACAGGAGCTGAAGCATTTCACCCTGTCCGTTTCGGGTCCCAGACCGGTGGCGGAGGCTATTGTTACCTCCGGCGGCGTGAAGGTGGGGGAGGTGAACCCCGGCACCATGGAGTCGAAGCTGATAACGGGGCTGTATTTTGCCGGAGAAATTCTGGATGTGGATGCATATACGGGCGGATTTAATTTGCAGATCGCCTGGTCTACAGGACGGGCGGCAGGATTGGCCGCCGCAGAGGAAGAAGGAGAGAGATGACCGTGAGCAATATTTATTCCGTGGCCGTGGACGGCCCCTCGGGTGCGGGAAAAAGCACCCTGAGCAAGGAGGTGGCCAAGGAGCTGGGCATCGTGTATGTGGATACCGGCGCCATCTACCGCACCATCGGATACTATATCTTTACCCAGGGTATCGACCCTAAGGACGAGCGGGCTGTGACAGCGGTGCTGCCGGAGGTACAGGTGGATATGCGCTACGAAGCGGACGGCCTGCAAAGAATGTTTCTGGGCGGGACGGATGTGACGGAGAAGATCCGCCTGCCGGAGATTTCCATGTATGCCTCGGCGGTGTCGGCTATCCCGGCAGTACGGGCTTTCCTGCTGGAGATGCAGCGGGACATGGCCCGGCGCAGCAGCGTTATCATGGATGGCCGGGACATCGGCACCGTGGTGCTGCCGAATGCCCAGGTAAAAATTTTCCTCTGTGCGGATGTACAGGTTCGGGCAAGACGGCGGACTCTGGAGCTGGAGCAGCGAGGAACGCCCAAGCCCTATGAGCAGGTTCTCGAGGAAATGGAGCAGCGGGATTGGGCGGACAGTCATCGCTCTGCCGCCCCTTTGCGACCGGCCGAGGACGCGGTGGTGGTGGACACCACAAACATGGACTTTGCCCAGAGCAAGGATGCGATTTTGCAGGTTATCAGGAGGCGGACGCAGCCATGAGCAGCAAATTTTACGCCAAAGCTTATGATATTTTGGCCCCTATGGCTACCTTCCTGCACCCCATTGCGGTGGAGGGACTGGAGAATGTGCCTAAGGACGAGCCGGTGGTGCTGTGCCCCAACCACAGCAGCAACTGGGACCCTATTTTGCTTATTTGCGCCCTGGGGCGGGAGGTCAATTTGCGCATTATGGGGAAGAATCAGCTTTTCAAAATTCCCATTCTTCGTTCCTTCCTGCGGAAAATGGGCGTGTTCCCGGTGGACCGGGGCCACTCGGATATCGGTGCGGTGAAAAACTCCATTCAGACCCTGAAGGACGGGGCGATGCTTATGGTGTTTCCCGAGGGGACCCGGGTACGGGGAAAGAAGAATACCGTTCGCCCCAAGGGCGGCATCGCTATGATTGCCATTCGGTCCGGAGCTAAGCTGCTGCCGGTGTATATTGGCGTGAAAAAGCGGCTCTTTGCCAAGGTGCCTATTATTTTCGGCAAGCCCTTTGCCCCGGAGTATACCGGGAGAAAGGGTACGGCGGAGGAATACCAGGCCAACGCGGACGAGGTAATGCGTCGGGCCTATGCTCTGGGAGGTGCGCCATGCAGGTGATGATGGCTGAGAGCGCCGGATTTTGCTACGGCGTGAAGCGGGCCGTGGACATGGCCCGGGAGACGGCGAAAAAAAGCCGGCACAGCGTAATGCTGGGAAGCATTATCCATAACGCCAATGTGGTGGCGGAGCTGGAGGCCCTGGGAATGCGTAAGGTGGATTCCTGGGACCAGGTGCGCCCCGGCGAGACGGTGGTTATCCGCTCCCACGGGGAGAGAAAAGAGGTTTTTGATAGGCTGACGGCTATGGGCGCGGCGTGCGTCAACGCCACCTGCCCCAATGTACTGCGCATTCAGCAGCTGGTGGCGCAGGCCCAGGAGGAGGGGAGAACGCCCCTGATTATCGGGGAGATGCACCATCCGGAGGTACTGGGAGCGGCCAGCTGGTCGGAGCGGTCGGTGATTCTGCCGGGGCCCCGGGAGCTGGAAAATTGGCTCAACGAGGAGCCTTCCCGCCGGAATATGCCCCTTACGGCGACGGCTCAAACCACCTGTGTACAGGGAATTTGGGAAAGTTCCAAAGAAATTTTAAAAAAACAGTGTACAAATGCAAAAATATTTGATACAATATGTAATGCTACGCATAGGCGTCAAACTGAGGCGGCCGAATTGGCGGCTCAGGTGGATGTCATGGTCGTTGTTGGAGACCGTAAAAGTGCCAATACCAAGCATTTAGCAGAGATTTGCAGGGAGAAATGCGGACGGGTCGTTCAAATTGAGCGGGCCGGTGAGCTCTCGTCAGAACTTTTTGAGGGATGTCTTGTGGCAGGTCTTACGGCCGGCGCGTCTACGCCAGCGGGCATCATTAAGGAGGTATATACAACGATGAGCGAAGAAATCAAGAACATGGAATCCAACGAGGAAAGCTTCGAGGAACTGCTGGAAAAATCTTTTAAGACTTTAAATACAGGAGAGAAGGTAACCGGTATCGTGACGGCTGTCGGCCCCACCGAGGTACAGGTGGATCTGGGCTGCAAGCAGGCGGGCTACATTTCCGTGGATGAGCTGAGTGCTGATCCCAATGTGAAGCCCGAGGATGTGGTGAAGGTAGGCGACGAGATCGAGACCTACATCATCCGCGTGAACGATGTGGAAGGCTATGCTATGCTCTCCAAGAAGCGTCTGGACGCTGTGAAGGTCTGGGAGGACATCGAGGTTGCCCGGGAGAACAAGACCACCCTGGAGGGCAAGGTCACCGAGGAGAACAAGGGCGGCATCGTCGTCAATGTGAAGGGCGTGCGCGTGTTCGTGCCCGCTTCCCAGAGCGGCCAGCCCCGGGGCGCTGACCTCAGCGAGATGATCGGTCAGACCGTTTCCCTGCGTATTACCGAGGTCAACCGTGCCCGCCGCCGCGTGGTGGGTTCCATCCGTGCCGTGCAGTTCGAGGCCCGTCAGGCTGCCCAGGCTGCTATTTGGGAGAGCATCGAGGTGGGCAAGCACTACACCGGCACCGTGAAGTCCATGACCAGCTATGGCGTGTTCGTGGATATCGGCGGTGTGGACGGCATGGTACATATCTCTGAGCTGTCCTGGTCCCGCATCAAGAACCCCGCTGAGGTGGTTTCTGTGGGCGACACCCTGGATGTGTATGTCATTTCCTTCGACCCCGAGAAGCACAAGATCTCTCTGGGTGTGAAGGATCGCTCCTGCAATCCCTGGGATAAGTTCATGGAGACTTATCATGTGGGTGATGTGGCCAATGTGCGCATCGTGAAGCTGATGACCTTCGGCGCTTTCGCTGAGGTAGTTCCCGGTGTGGATGGTCTGATCCACATTTCCCAGATCGCCGACCGCCGCATTGAGAAGCCCGGTGATGTTCTGTCCGAGGGCCAGATGGTGGATGCCAAGATCACCGCTATCGACGAGGAGAAGCAGAAGATTTCCCTGTCTATCCGCGCTCTGCTGGGTAGCCACGAGGACGAGGCCGACGAGGCTGAGGTCGAGGAGTAATTCCTGCATTTATAACGGATCCGGCACCTGATTACGGGTGCCGGATCTTTTGCGCTTTCCGGGGTGTCACCGTAAGCCTGGGATACATAAAATATGGCATGAGGAGGAATGGCACCATGGAATATGTGATCATCATAGCCCGCTCTGTCACCCAGGCGCAGCGGATGATGCATCTGCTGGAAAACTGCGGAATTTGGGCGAAAATATTCCGCTCTCCCGTGGGACTGACGGAGTACGGATGCAGCTATGCGGTAAAAATAAGGCGTGAGAAGCTATGGCAGGCGATGGACTGCCTGCATCGGGGAGGTCTGTCACCCCTTTCGGTCCACGAAAAACAGGGGGATGGCTACCGCGAGGTGAGGGTATGATCTATCTGGATAGCGGAGCCACAACCTTGGAAAAGCCTCCGGAGGTGGCCAGAGCTATGGCCCGGGCGGTGGGGACTATGTCGTCTCCGGGACGCGGGAATTATCCGGCCTCCCGGCGAGCGGAACAGACGGCCTTTGCCTGCCGGGAGGCGGCAGCGGGGCTGTTTCAGGTTCCGACACCGGACCAGGTGGTCTTTACCTCCAATGCTACCCACGGGCTGAACATTGCCATTCGAAGCCTGGTGCGGCCCGGCGGACGGGTGGCCATCAGCGGATATGAGCATAACGCCGTGACAAGGGTGCTGCACAGCATTCCGGGGGTGGAAATGATAGTGGCGGACGCGCCGCTGTTTGCGCCGGAGAAGATACTGGAGGGATTTCACAGAGCCCTGCGCCGGGGCGTGGATGCGGTGGTGTGCAACCATGTATCCAATGTGTTCGGGTGCGTGCAGCCGGTGGAGGCGATTGCGCAGCTGTGCAGGCGGTATAATACGCCGCTGATCGTGGATGCGTCCCAGTCCGCGGGGATACTCCCGGTGACGCTTTCGGACTGGGGAGCGGCCTTCGTGGCAATGCCGGGGCACAAAGGCCTTTACGGCCCCCAGGGAATGGGACTGCTGCTGTGCGGCGGGGAGGCAAGCCCCCTGCTTTTCGGCGGAACAGGGAGCGCCTCGAGAATGCAGACCATGCCCCCGGATCTGCCGGACCGGCTGGAGGCGGGGACCCACAATATGCCGGGAATTGCGGGACTTTTAGAGGGACTTAGGTTCGTGGCCCGGATGGGAACGGAGAACATCGCGGACCATGAAATACGCCTGACCCGTCGGGCGGCCCGGGGCCTTGCGGCCCTGCCGGGGGTGGAGGTTTTTGCCGATGGGAAGGGACAGTCACAGACGGGGGTGCTGTCGTTCCGGGTCCGGGGAATGGACAGCGAGCAGATCGGCGAGGAACTGGCCCGAAGACAGATCGCCGTGCGCTCGGGGCTGCACTGTGCGCCCTTGGCCCACCGCACCGCCGGGACCCTGGAAACGGGGACCGTGCGCCTGAGCCCTTCGATTTTCAACACGCCCCGGCACATCGACACTTTTCTGCGGGAGCTTACCGCTATTCTTCGAGAAAACGAAAGCAGTGGGGGCCGGTCCTGATCTTGGATGGTTTTTGGGAATTTTATTTCGATACAATAAAGAAAATCGGATAGTTTTTATTGCTTTTTTTCCTGGATTCTTATATAATAAGTATTATCTATGGAATTCTATTGTACAGGAAAGGAGCAGACTGTGGATTCTATCATTTCTGTGCTGGAAAATATATGGCGATACCTGACGCTGATCCGCATTACGGATGTGCTGGATATTTCCATTATGTCCTTTGCCATCTATAAGCTGCTGCGTCTGGTGCGCAGCACCCGGGCTGAGAATATCCTCAAGGGGATCGTGATTTTTATTTTGGCGCTGTGGCTGTCCTCTTTGCTGAATCTGCGGGGCATCAACTACATCCTCAGCTATGTGGTAGAGTGGGGTGTTTTAGCCCTGTTTGTGGTGTTTCAGCCGGAGCTGCGCAGGGGTCTGGAGCAGCTTGGCAGCAAGAACATCCGACTGCTGCGTTTCCTGACGCCGGAGCAGCGGAGCACCGAGCTGGAAAAGGCCATCGACCAGACCGTGGTGGCCTGCACGGAGATGTCCCGGTCCCGTACGGGCGTGCTTATTGTGTTTGAGCGCAGCTTGGTGCTTAACGATATGCTTCGCAGCGGTACGGAGCTGGATGCAAGGGTGTCCAGCGAGCTGCTGAAAAATATTTTCTTCGTGAAGGCGCCTATGCACGACGGCGCGGTTATCATTCGCAACGGGCGTATTTTGGGCGCAGGCTGTATGCTGCCGCTGTCGAAAAATGTGAATTTGAGCCGGGATCTGGGTATGCGCCACCGGGCCGGTATCGGCATGAGCGAGAACTCCGATGCGGTGGTGGTGATCGTTTCCGAGGAGACGGGTTCCATTTCCGTGGCCATCGGCGGGATGCTCAAGCGGCATTTAATGCCCGAGACCCTGTCTAAGCTGCTGAAAAACGAGCTGATGCCCGCCCCGGAGCAGGAGACGGAAGCCCGAAAAGATCCGCCCTGGTTCTTGCGGCGTATCCGTCAGCAGAAGGGAGGCGACGAGGATGAGTAAGAAACGCAAAGTGGTGCGCATCGCTATATCCATTTTGGCCGCCATCGCCATTTGGCTGTATGTGGACCTCGTGCGCCAGCCCAGCGTGCCTATGAAGGTGAAGGACATCCCTGTGGAATTCTCCGGGGAGAGCACCACCTTGGCGGACAAGGGCCTGATGCTGCTGTCGGGCTATGACACCACCATCGACCTGACTCTCAAGGGTCCCCGCCGCCAGCTCTGGCAAATCGACAAGGATGACATTCGCATCGTGGTGGACACCAGTTCCATTACGGAGGTGGGCTCCCAAAGCCTGACCTATCAGGTGATTTATCCCGACGGGGTATCGAAAAACTCTATCTCCGTAGACTGGGCCAGCGCATACCGGGTGACGGTGACGGTAGGGGAGCTGTACTCCACGGAGGTGCCGCTGGTGTGCGAGGTCACCGGCACGCCTAAGAAGGATTTTTACGCTGAGGATCCTATTTTGGATACGAATAAGATCCTGCTCCACGGTCAGCGGGATGACCTGATAAATATCAGCTATGCCAAGGTCACTGTAGATGTCACCGGCAGCGATAAGTCCTATGAGAATGCATTGGCCTTTAAGCTCTATGACTATAATAACATCGAGGTGGACAATGCCGCCATTCGGCCCACGGTGAAGCTGGTGCAGGTGCGTGTACCCATTAAGACCACCAAGGAGGTGCCGCTGGAGATGATCGTGCGGGAGTCGGCTGGCTCTACGCGGGATCAGGTGAGCTTCTCCATAGACCCCAAGTCCGTGACGCTGGCGGGAGAAAAGGATGTGCTGGACGCCATTCAGAGTATTGCTCTGGATACGGTTTATTTGCAGGATATTTCCGAGTCTCAGACCATGTATTATGAGATCCTGGCGCCGGAAAAAACAGAGATCGTGGGCGATAACCACAGCGCGACCGTTACCTTCACCGTGACCGGTGTGACGGAGAAAACCGTTACCGTCAGCCACTTCCAGGTGGAGCGGGTGCCTGATGGCTTTACGGGGATTTGCACCACAGAGAGCATCCAGGTGACCATTCGGGGCCTGGCGGCGGAAATAGAGGCTGTGACCGAGGACAACATCATTGCGGTCATCGACTTCTCCAGCCTTACCGCCGAGGGAGAGTACACCCTGCCGGTGAACATTGTGGTGAACGGATATAAAAATATAAGTGCAAAGGGCACCTATCAGGTGAATGTGAAGCTGGACAGCGGCACATCCACGACTTATTAGCGAAAGGAACGGAACATGACGCAGATCGCAACAGTGGAAAAGAAATTGGAGCCGGGCTTTGTGGAGATTTCCGTACCCCGGAAGTCTGCCTGCGGACACGACTGTGAGGAGTGCGCCGGCTGTGGCATGACCGGGGCGGCCATCCACGCAAGGGCCAGCGACCCGGTGGGCGTGAATCCCGGGGACAAGGTGGTGGTCCAGAGTGAGACGAAGAAGCTCTTGGGCGTGGTGGCACTGGTGTATTTGCTGCCGGTGATTGCCTTCTTGCTGGGATACTTTCTGTCGGAGGGGCTGGCGGAGTCCACCCGCTATATCATCGCCATTGCCGCAGCCGCCGTGGCCTTTCTCCCCAGTATTTTCTATGACCGCTATGCCAAGCGACACGAGATACTGACCTATACCGTTGTGCGCCTGTTCTGATGTTCGGATATGTTCATATTTCTCCGGACAAACTGACGGAGGAGGAATCGGCGCGGTACAGGGCCTGCTACTGCGGCCTGTGTCACACCTTGGGCCGGCGCTACGGCCTGGCGGCAAGGATGATTCTAAACTATGATCTGGTGTTTTTGGCTATGCTTCTGTCAGAGGGGAATGTACCCCGATGCGACGAGAAGCGATGCCCGGTTCACCCGATACGCCGTCGATGCTTCTGCCGGGAGACGGCAGCCCTGGATGCGGCGGCGGATGTGAGCGTCCTGCTCACCTGGTGGCAGCTCCGGGACGGCGTGGAGGATCATGGGCTCTTTCGGGGACTTAAATACAGGCTTTCGGCTCTGCTTCTGCGGCCGGCTTACCGAAAGGCACGGCGATTTCGCCCGGATTTGGACAAGCGGATGCAGGAGAGACTGCAATATTTATCCGCACTGGAAAGGGAAAAATGCCCAGTGCCTGACCGGGCGGCGGACGCTTTTGCCCTGCTGCTGCGGGATTTGGCAGCCCTGGAGAACTGCGCCGACAGGCGCCGGGTGCTGGAGGAGCTGCTGTATCATCTGGGTCGGTGGATCTATTTGGTCGATGCCCTGGACGACCTGAAGAAGGATAGCAGGAGCGGAAATTATAATCCTCTTCTGCTGCGCTATGGATCGGCGGACGGGCAGCTATCGGAGCAGGACAAGCAGCGTGTAGCCCAAACTCTGGATGCTTCCGTCCGCGCCATGGCCGCAGCCTTTGAGCTGGCGGACTTCGGCTGCTGGAGGGGCATAATAGAAAGCGTCCTATACGAGGGACTGTATGCGGTGGGAAGTGCCGTACTCAACGGAACCTATCGTAAAAAAACAAAAAAGACAGAGAACGCAAAAGGAAAGGCAGGACCCGATGATGCGTGACCCCTATGAGGTACTGGGCGTACCCCGTACCGCTACCGACGAAGAGATAAAAAAAGCTTACCGCAATTTGGCGCGAAAATATCACCCGGATAACTATCATGATTCGCCCCTGGCCGATGTGGCTCAGGAGAAGATGAAGGAGATCAACGAGGCCTACGAGCAGGTGCAGACCATGCGCAAAAATGGCACCACCGGCGGCTCTTACAGCGGAGCCTATGCAGGCGGAGGATACGGAAACCCTTACGGCAATCCCTATGGTAACGCCTATGGCGGTGCATACGGCGGTGCCCCGGCCTTTTCCCGGATACGCATGACCATTCAGCAGGGAAATCTGAACCTGGCCGAGGAGCTGCTCAACGCCATGAGTGACCACAACGCCGAGTGGAATTTTCTCAAGGGTGTCATTTGTTACCGTAAGGGATGGATGGATGAGGCTAAGCGCTACTATGAGACGGCGGTGCAGATGGCACCGAACAACCCGGAGTATCGCCGGGCGCTGGACATTATGGAGGGCCGGGGCAACACTTACCGCCCCCAGGGCTATGGCAACCGTACCACCGGCACATTCGGAAGCGACGAATGCACCAAGATCTGCGGTACACTGATTTGCGTAAACTGTTTGTGCGGAGGCGGAAGAGTGTTCTTCTGCTGACGGGATAGAGGAGGAATGGAAAATGGTCAAAAGTATGACCGGTTATGGACGCGCTCGTCAGGAGCGCAACGGAAGAAACATCACTGTGGAGGTCCGGTCGGTGAACAACCGGTATCTGGACTGCACCGTGAAAATGCCCCGGGCCTATATTTTCGCCGAGGACGCCATGAAGGCCTTGGTGCAAAAGTACATCTCCCGAGGTAAGGTGGATGTATTCGTCACCGTGGATGCCGTGACCGCCGACCAAACGGTGGTGCAGGTGAATGAGCCCCTGGCCCGGAGTTACTATCAGGCGCTGAGCCGCCTGCGGGAGATGTTCTCCCTGGAGGACGAGCTGAGCGCGTCTACCCTGGCCAGGTTCCCCGATGTGCTGGCTGTGACCAAGGCGGAAGTGGACCTGGAGATGATCTCCGCCGACATCTGCGCCGTGCTGGAGGAGGCCCTGACTGCCCACCGGCAGATGCGCAGTGTGGAAGGGGAGAAGCTGTTTAGCGATATTGCAGGCCGGGCCGACACCATTGAGAGTGTTGTGGCCAAGGTGGAGGAGCGTTCGCCCCAAACGGTCAGTGAGTACCGGGCGCGACTGGAGGCGAAGATGCGGGAGGTGCTGCAATCCACAACCATCGACGAGAGTCGCATTTTGACCGAAGCCGCTATTTTTGCCGACAAGATCGCCGTGGACGAGGAGACCGTGCGCCTGCGCAGCCACCTGTCCCAGCTTCGCACCATGCTCTCCGGCGACGAGCCTGTGGGCCGGAAGCTGGATTTCCTCATTCAGGAGGTAAACCGGGAGTGCAACACCATCGGCTCTAAGTGCAATGACCTGACCATCGCTCGGGATGTGGTAAATATGAAGGCCGAGGTGGAAAAGATCCGCGAGCAGGTACAGAATATAGAGTGAGGTGGGAAAAGTGGATCTTATCAACATCGGATTCGGAAACCTTATCTCCGCCCAGCGGCTCATTGCCATCGTCAGCCCCGACTCCGCACCGGTGAAGCGGCTTATTCAGGAGTCCCGGGACAGCGGTATGCTCATTGATGCCACCTACGGGCGAAAAACCGCAGCGGTGCTGATTATGGATAGCGACCATGTGGTGCTGTCGGCCTTCTCTACGGAGAAAATGGCCCCCCGCTTGGGGATGAAGGTAGAAGACTTTACACGGGAGGAATTGCTTTGATTAAGGGTAAGACATTTATTATTTCCGGCCCTTCCGGCGTGGGCAAGAGCACGGTGCTTAATGCTCTGCTTCGGGAGTACCCGGATCTGTATTTTTCCGTATCCGCTACCACCCGGGCTCCCCGGGAAAACGAGCTGGACGGCGTACATTATCACTTCATCGCTCCGGAGGATTTTCATAAGATGATCGAGGAGGAGGCATTTTTGGAGTACGCCGAGTATGTGGGCAATTTCTACGGAACACCCAAAAAATATGTGGATGCCGCCATGGATGAGGGCCGGGATGTGATACTGGACATTGAGATTCAGGGGGCCCAGCAGGTGTGCGCCAAGCGCCCGGAAACGGTGCGCATCTTCATTGCGCCGCCCTCCTGGTCGGAGCTGGAGCGCCGTCTCACCGAGCGGGGGACCGACGATGCGGACAAGGTGCAAAAGCGACTCCTGCGTGCCAAGGTGGAGCTGAAAATGGCGGATGCCTACGACTATTTCGTTATCAACGACACGGTGGACAGCGCCGTGGAGCAGCTCAAGGCCATTCTCTTGGCGGAGCACTGTAAGTCCCCTCAGCGTATTGCAAAGCTGCTGGTGGAGTAAATCATTTGTTTGTAAGAAAATTCTAAAAGAATTTTTAACAGTATTTTTCGCCGAAAGGCAGATAGGAAGTTGATTATTATGATGCTGTATCCCGCAATGACGAAGCTCACGGAGCATATCCCCAATCGCTACATGATGGTGAATGTGGTGGCGCGCCGCGCCCGCCAGATCGCCCAGGAGGCCGAGGTAAATGGGGAGCCCCTGGAGGAAAAGCCCGTTACCTTGGCCATCGATGAGGTGGCGGAGGGCCTGTTCGATGCGTCCTCCATTGACACGGGTATCGACACGGACAATAAGAAATAAACCCAAACCCAATGCAGGAGGCGCCCATGGCACAGATCGCTAAAATTGCAATAGAGAATGCCGTCTATGCCATCGACAAGCCCTATGACTACCTGATTCCTGAGGGTATGACCGTATGCGCCGGAATGCGCGTGACCGTTCCCTTTGGCCGGGGCAACCGCCGGTCGGAGGGCATGGTGCTGTCTGTGCAGGAGGGACCCATGGATCGCCCGCTGAAGGCGGTGGAGACGGTGCTGGACCGGGAGCCACAGCTATCGGCGGAGCAAATTCGCCTGGCGCTGTGGATGTGCCAGCGGTATTTCTGCACTTTTTACGATGCACTTCATGCGATACTGCCCATCGGGCTTTGGTATCAGCATAAGGAGCTCTGGCACCTGAAACGGGAGCCGGAGGGTGAGCTGCCGGAAAAGGAGCAGGTCCTGGTGTCCCTTTTGCGTGAGAAGGATAGAGAGCTTTCCCAGCTCATGGAGGCGCAGCCTAAGGCGAAGGCCATGCTGCAAAAGCTGGAACAGCAGGGAATCGTATCCTGCGCGCGCGCCTCTAACCGACGCGTTTCAGACAAAACCGACTGGCGTGTGGCCTTTGCCATCACCTCCCAGGAGGCGGAGGAGCTGACCCGAGATAAGATGCGCAGAGCGCCCCGGCAGGGGGCGGCCCTAAGCTTTTTGCTGAAAAACGGAGAGACCTCGCTCCACGACCTCATTTATTACACCGGCGTACAGCGCAAGTGGGTGATGAAAATGGTGGAGGAGGGCGTTTTTTCCCTGTGTGAGCAGGAGATTTTTCGGGTACCCTTGCGCCCGGCGCAGGAAAAAGCGCCGCAGATTCAGCTCAATGATGAGCAGCAGGCTGCCTACAACGATATTTTGGCGCAGATCCACAGCGGAAAGCCCGGGGTAACGCTTTTGCAGGGGGTTACCGGCAGCGGCAAGACGGAGGTGTACATCACTCTGGCGCAAAAGCTGCTGCAAGAGGGCAGAACGGCTATGATCCTGGTGCCGGAAATTGCCCTGACACCCCAAATGATGCAGCGTTTTTCCCTGTATTTCGGCGAGGATGTGGCGCTGCTGCACAGCGGCCTGGGTATTGCCCAGCGGTATGACCAGTATAAGCGCATCCGGCAGGGGCTGGTGAAGATCGTGCTGGGTACCCGGTCGGCGGTGTTTGCTCCTATAGACAATTTGGGTATGATTGTGCTGGATGAGGAGCAGGAGGGGTCTTACGAGTCGGAGAAAGCGCCCTGCTACCATGCCCGGGATATAGCCAAATACCGCTGCGCCAAGGAGGGCGCCTGGCTGGTGCTGGGCTCCGCCACCCCGACGGTGGAAACGGCTTACCATGCCCGGGAGGGAAATTATCGGCTGACGCTGCTGCGCCGACGGTTCAATCAAAACGCCCTGCCCGGGGTCTCTTTGGTGGATATGCGCCAGGAGCTGCGGCAGGGGAACTATACCTCTATCAGCCGTCCGCTCTATGAGGAGATTCAAAAGAACCTGGAGCTGGGTCAGCAGACGATCCTGTTTCTCAACCGTCGCGGAAACAGCCGCCAGGTCATTTGTCCCGGGTGTGGATATGTACCCCAGTGTCCTCGGTGCAGCGTCTCGCTGACCTATCACTCGGCCAACAGGCGGATGATGTGCCACTACTGTGGCTATTCAGAGCGGTTTGAGGCGGACTGCCCTCAGTGCGGCGAGGCATTTCGCCCTGTGGGGTCCGGTACGCAGAGAGTGGAGCAGGAGCTGCAGGAGCTGTTTCCCGGTGTGCCTATTTTACGGATGGATGCAGACTCTGTGGGCGTGCAGCATGAAAAAATGCTGCAAAAATTTGATAAGGAAAAAATTCCTATCCTTTTGGGAACACAAATGGTGGCCAAGGGATTGGATTTTGATAATGTGACGCTGGTGGGGGTCCTGGCGGCGGATCAGTCGCTGTATGTGGACAACTACCGCGCCGCCGAACGCACCTTTGTACTTCTGACCCAGGTTGTGGGCCGAGCGGGCCGGGGTGACAAGCCCGGCCGGGCGCTGATACAGACCTACACCCCGGAAAATGAGGTGCTGCGGGATGCGGCCCGGCAGGACTACGAGAGCTTTTACCGACGGGAGATCGGGCTGCGGCATATGCGCCGGGAGCCTCCCTTCACGGATATAACGGTGCTTACCGTCAGCGGCAGCAACGAGGAATTCGTGCGCCGAAGCTGTATGCAGCTGCGGGACGGACTCTGTGCTGCCATGATGCAGCCGGAGTATCGGGATATGGGCTTGGAGGTGCTGGGCCCGGCTCCGGCTCCGGTGGTGAAGGTCAATGGCCGCTTCCGCTATCGCATTACGGTGGTAGGGCGGTGCAGTGGGCCTGTGCGTCGGCTGCTGGCGGCCTTTATGAAGGATTTCGCCCAGCGGAGCGAGAATCGGAATATGAGTATTTTTGCGGAGTATAACCGAATGAACTAAGGAGCAGGAGGAAAATAAAATGGCTCTGAGACGGATTGTTTTGCAGGGAGAGGATTGCCTGACCAAGGTGTGCCGTCCTGTGACGGATTTTGATAATCGCCTGCATATTTTGCTGAATGATATGGCGGACACACTTCTGGATTCCGGCGGCGTGGGCCTGGCGGCGCCCCAGGTGGGCATTTTGCGCCGGGTTTGCGTAGTGCAGAACGAGAACGATGAAATTATTGAGCTCATCAATCCTGAGATTGTCTACACCCAGGGGGAGCAGACGGGCCTGGAGGGCTGCCTGAGCGTGCCGGGAAAGTTCGGCGTGGTCACGCGGCCGGAGATAGTGCGGGTCCGGGCCCAGGATCGGGACGGCAACTTCTTCGAAGTGGAGGACAGTGACCTTACGGCTCGGTGCTTTTGCCACGAGATCGAGCATCTGGACGGGCACCTGTTTGTAGAGCACACGGATCATCTGCTGACGGAGGAGGAGCTGCAGGAGTACATACGTCGGCAAGAGGAGGACGAGGCGTAATGCGGATTTTATTTATGGGAACGCCGGAGTTCGCTGTGGAGCAGCTTCGGAGGCTGGTAGAGGACGGACACGATATCTGCGGCGTATTTACTCAGCCGGATAAGCCTAAAAACCGGGGCATGAAAATGACCTTCTCCCCTGTAAAGGAGTATGCCTTGTCACAGGGCTTGGCGGTTTATCAGCCCACAAAAATGCGCGACGGAACAGCTCTGGCCCTGGTGCGGGAGCTGAAGCCGGAGCTGATCGTGGTGGCGGCCTACGGACGCATACTGCCGGAGGACATTCTGGCGGCGCCGGACAAGGGCTGCATCAATGTGCATTCCTCGATCCTGCCGAAATATCGCGGTGCGGCGCCTATCAACTGGGCTATTTTGGATGGCCTGAAGGAGACGGGCGTGACCATCATGTACATGGCTAAGGAGCTGGATGCGGGAGACATCATCTGCATCAAAAAGACGGAAATTTTGCCGGAGGAAAATGCCCGGGAGCTGACTGAGCGGCTGGCCCGTTTGGGTGCGGAGGCCTTAGCCGAGGCTGTGGAGCAGATTGGCCGCGGTACGGCGGCGCATATCCCCCAGGAGCATGGAGCATCCACCTATGCGCCCATGCTCAGTAAAGAGCTTTCCCCGATGGACTGGACTCGCCCGGCCCAGGCGCTGCATGACCAGGTTCGGGGCCTTATCCCCTGGCCCTGCGCCAGCACAGAGCTGGCAGGCAAGCGGGTGAAGGTGTTCAAGACGAAGCTGGGACATAAGACGGATGCCCGGCCCGGAGCTGTGCTTACTGCCGGGAAGCAGGGACTTGAGATTGCCTGCGGCGACGGACAGAGCCTGTGGATCCTGGAGCTGCAGGCCGAGGGAGGCAAACGAATGATGGCAGCGGATTATCTCCGGGGCCATCCGATGGATACGGAAAAATGAGCGAGAACAGAAAATTTACCGCCCGGGACACGGCGCTGGAGGTTCTGATGCAGATCGAGCGGGCTAACGCCTGGTCCGACAGCAGCCTCAAGCGTACCATTGCCAAAAACGGGCTGGAGGGCCGTGAGGCGGCCTTGGCTACAAGGCTGGCCTACGGCGTGGTGCAAAACCGCACCCTTCTGGACTACTATATTACCTGCTACTGCGTGCAGAAGGCACATAGATTGGAGCCGGTGATCCGCAATATTCTGCGCATCGGCGGCTATCAAATTCTTTTTATGGATAAAATACCCCATCGGGCCGCCGTGAACGAGGCGGTGGAGATGTGCCGCCGAAACGGTCGTCCCAGGGCGGCGGGCATGGTCAATGCCGTGCTGCGGAAATTCGTTGCCAACTGGATGAATATGCCGCCCATTCCCCAGGGAAGTACGGCGGAATACCTCTCCGTTCGTTATAGTCACCCTCGGTGGCTGGTGGAGCGCCTGCTGGAGCTGCTTCCGGCGGAGGAGGCAGAGCAGTTTTTGCAGGGGGATAACGACATTGTTCCCACAACCATCCAAACGAATCTCCTGAAAACCGATGATGAGTCCTTGCTGCAGGAGCTTCGGCAGGCGGGTGTAGATATAGAGCGCCACGGGTGGCTGCCCCACTGCTTCACGGTGTCCGGTACCGGGAGCCTGGAGCGCTTACCTGCCTTTGCGGAGGGACGGTTTATGGTCCAGGATGCCGCCGCCCATTTGGTGACGGTGGTGGCCGGGCCCCAAAAAGGCGATCGGGTGCAGGATGTGTGCGCTGCCCCCGGCGGAAAATCCTTTGCCGCCGCCATTGCCATGGAGGGGGAGGGGCAGATTCTCTCCTGTGACATCCATCCCCACAAGCTGAAACTGATTGACTCCGGGGCCAAACGCCTGGGAATCTCCTGCCTGCGTACCATGCTGGCCGATGCACGGGAGCACCATGCGGCCTGGGACAGAGCGGCGGATGTGGTCATAGCCGATGTACCCTGCTCGGGTCTGGGTATCATTCGTAAAAAGCCGGATATCCGATACAAGAACCCTGAGGAGCTGGCGCAGCTTCCGATTATTCAGAGGGGAATTTTGGAAAATGTTTGCCGATATGTGCGCTCCGGCGGCGTGCTGGTTTACTCCACCTGCACCATCCTGCCGGAAGAAAACGAGCAGGTGACGGAGGCATTTTTGCAGGCACACCCGGAGTTTGAGCGGACAGCCTTTACCCTGCCACTGCCCATAGGCTCCTGCGACGGGCAGCTGACGCTCTGGCCTCAGCGCCATGGAACAGACGGGTTTTATATCTGCCGTATGCGCAGAAAAGACTGAAAAATACGGAAGGAGGGACAGGCGCTCTTGCTTGACATTAAATCCATGACTATGGTGGAAATGGGGGACTATTTCCGCCAGTTGGGAGAGCCGGCCTTTCGGGCCAAGCAGGTGTTCACCTGGCTGCACCGGGGCGTAAAGAGCTTTGATGAAATGAGCAATCTCTCCAAGAGCCTGCGGCAAAAGCTGGCCCAAAGCTGTCATATTACCGTGCCCCGGGTGGCCAAAAAGCAGGAGTCTCGGCTGGACGGAACCGTTAAATACCTCTGGGAGCTGGAGGACGGCAACTGCATCGAGACCGTTCTTATGCAATATCATCACGGCAATACCGTGTGCATCTCCTCTCAGGTGGGCTGCCGCATGGGCTGCGCCTTCTGCGCGTCTACCGTTGCCGGGCGGGTCCGGGACCTGACGCCCTCAGAGCTGCTGGATCAGGTGCTTTTCACCCAGCTGGATTCCGGCCGGGAGATTTCCAATATCGTGCTTATGGGTATCGGAGAGCCTTTGGATAACCGAGGAAATGTCCTGAAATTCCTGGATCTGGTGAATCATCCCGACGGACTGAACATTGGGATGCGGCACATCAGCCTATCCACCTGCGGCATAGTGCCGGGCATTGATTATCTGGCGGGGCTGCACCTGCAGCTCACCCTCTCGGTGTCTCTCCATGCGCCGGACAGCGAGACACGATCGCGCATTATGCCCGTGAACAAAAAATATGATGTAGAGGAGCTTTTCGCTGCCTGTCATCGCTACTTTAAGACCACCGGGCGGCGCATATCCTTTGAATACGCCATGATTGACGGGGTGAACGACCACGACTGGCAGGCGGACCTCATTGCCAGGAAGCTTGCCGGTATGCCGGGACATGTGAACCTGATCCCCCTGAACGATGTGGTGGAGAGTCCCTTTAAGCCCAGTCATCGGTTATCCGCCTTTCAAAAAAGGCTGGAGTCTCACGGCGTCACCGCCACGGTGCGCCGGAGCCTGGGCGGAGATATAGATGCGTCTTGCGGTCAGCTTCGGCGCAAGGCTATGGAAGAAAAGGAGGATGTCAGCGGAAAATGAGGATATGGAGTATATCGGACATTGGCCTTGTGCGGCATGAGAACCAGGATGCCTGCGGGACTATGCTGATAGAAGACTACACCGCCGCCGTTGTGTGCGACGGGATGGGCGGCACGGCGGGCGGCGCGGTGGCCAGCAGGCTGGCTGTGCAGACCTACCGTCAGCAGCTGGAGAAAAATCTCCGGCGCCATATGACCGCGCAGCAGCTTAGGGAGGTATCCGGCTATGCCATTGCCGCTGCCAACCGGGCTATTCGCCAGAAGGCTCTGGAGGAGCCCTCCGTTCACAGCATGGGCACGACGCTGGTGGCGGCTATCGTCTCCGGAGAGAATGTGCTCATCAGCAATGTGGGCGACAGCCGTGCCTATCTGTTGGGCAGCGGCGGCATTCAGCAGATATCCAAGGACCATTCCCTGGTGGGGTCCATGGTGGAGCAAGGCAACATGACCGAGCAGGAGGCCCGGCGGCACCCTAACCGCAACCTGATCACAAGGGCACTGGGGCCGGAGGAAAATGTCCTGGATGACGAATTTTCCTGCAAATGGAAACAGGGCGATTACCTGCTTCTGTGTACGGACGGACTGGTGAATACCGTCAGCGATCAGGAATTGCTTTTTGAGATCGTTCACACGGAGGACCCGGAACACTGTTTGAGGCGGCTGGTAGATATTTCCGTGAGCCGCGGCGCGCCGGATAATATAACGGCGATCCTGATGCAGAACATTTAAAGGAGATTTTGGAATATGGATAAATACATAGGAAAAATGCTGGATGGCCGTTACGAGATTATAGAGCTTATCGGCTCCGGCGGCATGGCCAATGTGTATAAGGCCAAGTGCCATCGCCTCAACCGCATGGTGGCCGTTAAGATCCTCAAGTCCGACATGGCGGAAAATGAAGAGATTCGCCGCCGCTTCCGGGACGAGAGCCGGGCCGTGGCACAGCTTTCTCACGCCAATATCGTGTCTGTGTACGATGTATCCAGCAGCGGCGATACGGAGTATATCGTCATGGAGCTTATTGACGGCATCACCCTCAAGCAGTATATGGAGCGGCGGGGACAGATGGATTGGCGGGAGTCCCTGCACTTCATCATTCAGATTATGCGTGCTTTGGAGCACGCCCACAGCCGCGGCATTATCCACCGGGACATTAAGCCGCAGAATATCATGGTCCTGCGGGATGGCAGCGTAAAGGTGGCCGATTTCGGCATTGCCTGCCTGCAGAATAACGCCCAGACCCTGACCCAGGATGCCCTGGGCTCCGTACATTATATTTCTCCCGAGCAGGCCCGGGGCGAGCATATCGACGCCCGGTCCGACATCTATTCCGCCGGTGTGGTGCTCTATGAGATGCTCACGGGTCGTCTGCCCTTTGAGGGTGACACCGCCGTGTCCGTGGCTATCCAGCACCTGAGCTCTGTTCCCTTGGCTCCCAGCGAGATCCGGGAGGATGTGCCGAAGGGCTTGGAGCTTATCTGCATGAAGGCTATGTGTGCCGACATTAATAAGCGCTATGCCTCCGCTACCGCCATGCTGGAGGATCTGGAGAGCTTCCGCAAGAATCCGGATATAGATATGGAGTATATCCGGGAGGAGCTGAAGGAAAAGGAGAACACCGAGGCCACCCGCTACATCAGCAAAAAGGAGCTGAGCGAGGCCGTCCGCAATAAGAAGGAAAAGGAAAAGGACGAGCTGGCTGCCGAAAAGCAGGAGAAAACCGGCATTGCCGGAACCAAGGACGAGAAAAAACGCATGGCCATCATCATCGGCGCCTTTGCCGGAGCCCTGCTGCTGATTTTCCTGATTTTCACGCTGATCTTCAACGGCTTTGGAGGCGGCGGTGACAGCAGCGGCCACAAGGTGCCGGATATTCGCGGTATGACCGTGGAGGAGGCTGAGAAGCTGGAGGGCATCAAGGGCATTTTCACCATTGAAGTGGTAGGCACCAAGGAAAACAGCAAGTATAATGATGGGGAGATCATTTCCCAGGATCCCAGCGAAGGAACTCTGCGCAAAAATAACCTGACCATTCAGGTGTATGTCTGCGCCAAGGTGGAGAAATCCTATATGCCCCCGGTGCTGAATATGTCCGAGAGCGATGCAAAGTCCATTTTGAATAATATGAGCCTGGGCCTGAATATCCAGGTGCAGGATAAACCCTCTGACACCGTGGCCAAGGGCCTTGTCGTCGCCACCAGCCCGGCGGCCGGCGCAGAGATCCGTCAGGGCAACACCGTAATTATTTATATCAGCTCCGGTCGGGAGATCAAGCCCGTTACCGTGCCTAATTTCGTAGGTATGACCGAGGAAAAGGCCAATTTGGAGGCTCAGAAGCTGGGCCTGGTAGTGGGAGCAAGCTCCAGCGAGTACAGTGATAAGCCTGCGGGTACCGTCATCCGTCAGAGCATTTCCGCTACTACGGAGGCTAAGACCGGCGACAATATCTACTTTACCATCAGTCTGGGGCCCAACAACACGATGGTGGATGTGCCGGATGTGATCGGTAAATCTCTGAATGCCGCCAAGAGCGAGCTGGAGGCTGCCGGATTTACTGTGGCAGTGCAGTGGCAGGGTCAGGAAGGCGCCAATGAAATCGTTATCGGCTGCAATCCCGACGGCTCTGCGGAAAAGGGCAGCACAATTACCATTACCGTGACCTCAAAGGATGCACAGACTGAGCCCGATCAGCCCGGTCACACGAACGGATGAGAGGACGCATTGAAAAGGCTCTGAGCGGGTTCTACTATGTAAATGTAGGCGGGCAGGTCCTGCAGTGCCGGACTCGCGGCAAGTTCCGCCGGGAGGGCACCAGTCCCCTGGTAGGGGACTGGGTGCAGGTTCGGGAGCTGGGCGGCGGTGAAGGTTTTGTGGAGGAGATAGAGCCTCGCAAAAGCTGCTTTGCCCGCCCCTCGGCGGCTAACATCGATCAGCTTGTGATTATCGCATCGGGGGCCATTCCGGTGACGGACCCGTATCTTATTGATCGCATTGCCTCCATTGCCGCCCTGAAGGGCTGCGGAGTTCTGGTCTGCCTGAATAAAAGCGACCTGGATCCGGCGGAGGAGCTGTATGCAATTTACGCCCATTCTGCCATTCCCGTGCTGCGCGTCAGTGCCAAAACCGGTGAAGGTATGGAGCAGCTTCGGTGTCATATTCGGGGAAAGCTCAGTGCATTTACGGGGAACTCCGGTGTTGGTAAATCCAGTATTCTCAACTGCCTGTGCCCGGACCTCTCCTTACAGGTAGGAGAGGTGAGCCAGGCCCTGGGCCGGGGCAGGCACACCACTCGACATGTGGAGATGTTTCCGGTGGAGGAGAATACCTGGGTTATTGATACACCGGGCTTTTCCTCCTTTGACACGGAAGAACTGAACCTGGAATTGCAGGCACATCTGCCGGAGACATTCCCGGAGTTTTTGCCTTACCTGGGTCAGTGCCGATTCGTGGGGTGCAAGCACATAAAGGAAAAGGGCTGCGCCGTACTGGAGGCAGTGCGGCGGGGCGATATTCCGGCCAGCCGGCACAGAAGCTATGTGCGGCTGTGGGAGGAAGTGAAGGATCTGCGGCCCTGGGATAAAAAGTAGAATTAGCATCGATATGCTCCCTCCGTGACAGGCAGTGAGAAAGCAAGCTGCCTGTTATGGAGGGGGCATTGCTATGTCGGAAAAAAGCAGGCCTTGTATCCTTACAAAAATCCCGGCCGACAGCGTGGCTGTCGGCCGGGAAAATAACTATACAGGGGTGTATATTCTGCCATTAAATCCATTGCTTACGGGTGGAGGGTAAAGGTCATGGTGACCGGGTTATGGTCAGAGTAGGCAAAGCCGGTATCAATGACAGTGGCAGAGTTTACGGTCACATTGTCAGACACCAGGAAGCCGTCTACCGTTACCACATACTGGCCTTCGTGGTAAGGCGCATCGGCGTTGCGGCAGCTGGGTACGGGGTTCTCCGGATCCAGAGGCGGCACCAGTGTAATGTTTTTGTCACGGAACAGCTCCTCCGGCAGGGGCTGGGCCCAGGTGTAGTCCCCGGCACTGATGCCAAACACTTCCTCGGAATTACCCAGCAGGTCCTTATTAAAGTCCCCACCGCAGATGCAGTAGTTGCCCTTTTCGTACTCGCTCTGCATATCGCTCAGCAGCATTTCCGCCTGCTCGTTGGCGATGACCCCGTCAGAGGTGTAGGCGGACAGATGCACGGCGTAGAGCACCAGCTCCTTGCCGTTTTCCATGGGCACCCGGCTGACGGTGTAGCAGCGGTCCAGGTCCACCAGCTTCATGACCCCCGTTTCAATGGGCAAACTCCGGCGCAGGGAGGAGGCGATAGGTGCCGAGGAGAAGGTCATCAGCCCCGACTCCGAGGCCCCGTGGGGCTGGGTCAGCGGCCAAAACAGGAACGGGGAGTCATAGTTCTGCCCCCACACGGAGCTGTACCCCGTGAGAGCCCCGCGCAGGATGTCCGCCTCATTTCTATGGTAGCTGCGGGTGGCGTCAGTGTCCACCTCCTCCACGAAGTAAAAGTCCGCGTTCTGCTCCTTCAGAAGTTCCGTGATATTCTTGAGGTTTGTGTCCAGCCGCTCCTTGGACCAGGCCCAAGACTCGGTGCCGCCGTCCATAAAGAAGCTGTAATCCGACTCATAGGCCCCGAAGCCCATATTGTAGGACACCACAGTGTAGGCAGTGCCGGCCTTGACCTCTCCGGCGGCAGCCCCCTCTGCCGTCAGGGGCAGATTATCTTCGATGCGGTGGTAGTCCAAAAACACATAGGCTACATAGCCTAAAACCAAAATCAGCAGGGCCAGCAGCACGATGCCGGCGATCTTCAACGCTTTTTTCATACGGTTCTCCTTATTGGTTTACTTTTTCCTGATTCTATATTATAATTCATTTATACGCATTTGAAAAGAGGAATTTGTTTTGAGAAAACTGGTGATTCGATTTAACGCCCCGGCTACGCTGACTTTTGCCCTGCTGGCCTTGGGTGCCCTGCTGCTGGGGCAGACCCTGGGCAGCGGCGTGACCATGAAATATTTCTGCGTGTACCGCTCGTCACTGGCGGACCCGCTGACCTATCTGCGCTTTTTCACCCATGTGCTGGGCCATGCGGACTATTCTCACTACATGGGCAATATGCTGCTGCTCCTGCTGGTGGGCCCGCCTCTGGAGGAGAAGTACGGCTGGAAGAAAATGGCGTGGTTTATGGCCGTTACTGCCCTGGTTACGGGGCTGGTACAGTTTATCTTCTTCCCGCATACCGCCCTTTTGGGGGCCAGCGGGATTGTATTTATGATGATCGTTTTGTCCTCCTTCACCGAGAGCCGGGGCGGCGGTATCCCCGTTACGCTGATTCTGGTGGTGATATTCTATCTGGGCGGGGAGATCGTCGACGGACTCAAGGGCGCGGACAGTGTTTCCCAGCTGACTCATGTGGTGGGCGGCGTGCTGGGTATGATCTTCGGATTTTTGTACCGGGGCAAGCGCCACAGATAGGGGAGAAGGACAGACGATGACAGACTATTTTTCCATAGCCCTGCCGGAGGACAATATCCGCGCCATCAGCAGCATCGGCCTGGCCCACATTGGCGACGGGGTGTACGAGCTGCTGGTGCGTACCTATCTCTGCGCCCACGGCAAGGCCACCGGCAAAGGACTCCACCGGGCCACGGTGGACCTGGTGCGGGCCCCGGAGCAGGCACGCCGGGCCCAGAGGATCCTTCCCTTGCTCACGGAGGCGGAGCAGGAGGTTTTTCGCCGGGGCCGAAACGCCCATGTCCACTCCATTCCCCAGCATGCCAGCCGGGCAGAATACCAGCAGGCCACTGCCCTGGAGGCACTGTTTGGCTGGCTGTATCTGCGGGGGCAGCGGGCGCGGATCAACGAGCTTTTTGTGTGCATGATGGAGGAGTGAGCTATGGCACTGGACGCAATTTGCCTGCAAGCGGTGGTGGCGGAGGTCGCCCCGCAGGTGCAGGGCCTGAAAATTGAAAAAATCCAGCAGCCTACCCGGGATCAGGTGATTCTTCTGCTTCGGGGCAACCGGAGACTGCTTCTGTGCGCCAGCCCCAGCCAGCCCAGGCTGAATCTTACGGCCCTGCTGCGGGATAATCCCAGCCAGCCGCCCATGTTCTGTATGCTGCTGCGCAAGCACCTATCCGGCGGACGGATACTGTCTATGGAGCAGGCCCCCCTGGAGCGGGTGGTGACGCTGCGCATAGAGGCTGTAAACGAGATGGGGGAGATGGGAACATTTTCCCTGATTCTGGAGGCCGTAGGCCGCCATTCCAATTTAATATTGTGCGACAGCGAGGGCCGTATCCTCGACTGCCTGCGCCGGGTGGATTTCGAAATGAGCCGACAGCGACAGGTGCTGCCGGGCCTTTTCTACCACCTGCCGCCCAGGCAGGAAAAGCAGTCGCCCGTGGATATGGAAGAGACGATGTTCCGTGCCCTTATGCAGAAGGCTGGGCCGGAGGTACAGGCGGATAAGTTCCTGCTGGATACCTTCACGGCCCTGTCGCCCCTGTGGGCAAGGGAGCTTGCCTACCGGGCTGGAGGCAGCACCGATTGCCGCCTGGGCCGGGCACAGCGCCTGTGGGAGGTGTTTTCCGCATGGCAGGCCCGGGTGCGACAGGGAGAATTCCGCCCCACCGTTATAGAGCGGGGCGGTAAGCCCGCTGACTTTACATTTGACTCGGTGCTGCAATATGAAAATGCCGGGAAGATGCGTACCTGTGAGAGCTTTTCGGCCATGCTGGACGATTTTTTCCGGGAGCGGGAGCAGGCGGACCGGGTGCGGCAAAAAGGGCAGGATCTGCTGAAAACGGCCACCACCGCGCGAGACCGGCTGTGCCGGAAGCTGGCTATGCAGGGCCGGGAGTACGAAAAAACCCAGGATCGGGACCACCTGCGCATCTGCGGCGAGCTGATCACCGCCAACCTCTACCGCATGGGCCGGGGTATGCGTACCCTGGAGGCGGAGAACTACTATGAGGAGGGCTGCCCCCGGGTGACCATCCCCTTGGATGTGCGCCTGTCGCCTCAGGAGAATGCGGCGAAGTATTTTAAGCAGTATAATAAGGCCAAAACGGCGGAGAAGATGCTCTCCCGGCTCATGGCTCAGGGCCGGGAGGAGCTTACCTATTTGGAAAGCGTGGTCCAGGAGATCGGTCAGGCGGAGTCGGAGCAGGATTTTGCAGACATCCGATTGGAGCTGACCGAGGGCGGCTACATCCGGGGCCGGGGCAAAAAACAACCGGGCTTTCAGCGCAAGTCAGAGCCCCGTCGCTTCCGCACGGACAGCGGTCTGCTGGTCCTGGTGGGTCGCAGCAACCGGCAAAATGACAAGCTTACCGCTAAAACGGCAGAAAAAACCGACCTCTGGCTGCACACGCAGAAAATACACGGCAGCCATGTGATCCTCTGTACCCGGGGGGCAGAGCCGGATGAGCAGAGCATTCTCCAGGCGGCGAAGCTGGCGGCCTACTTCTCCCAGGGCCGGGGCAGCGGTAAGGTAGCCGTGGATTATACACCGGTGAAATATGTGAAAAAGCCTGCTGGTTCCCGGCCCGGCATGGTGGTCTACACCACCTATCGCACCGTCCTGGTGGAGCCGGAGGAAAACCTCCCCCGCCGCCTGGCAATAAAATAAGCTAAAAAACTTGTCATTGCGAGACCGGCTCGCAAACTGGTCGTGGCAATCCGTTTTCCCAAAAGGGAGAACGCGGATTCCCACGGTCGCAGCGTTCCCTCGGAATGACAGAAGTGTTCTCAAACTTAAAGCGGGCATCCTATTGGACGCCCGCTTTTCTTCAGCATATTTAATTACTCTCCGAAGATTCACGGAACAGCATTGTGATACACCACAGACCGGCGATGCCTACCAGCGCATAGATGATGCGGCTGAGGGCGGCCAGCTGACCGCCGCAAATAAACGCAACGCAGTCAAAGGCAAACAGCCCTACGCCGCCCCAGTTCAGCGCGCCGATGATGACCAGAATCAGAGCGATGCGGTCAACGATCTTCACGATGGACCTCCTCCTTTTCCTAAAAAATACGCCGATATGTAGTCTGTCCCCGGCGGGCAGAATTATTCCGAAACAAAAAAATTGAGAGAGGCAGAAATATTTTTAGACTTTTGGTGGAAAGTGATTGAAATGGGCGGTGGACTTATGTATAATGCAGAATAGAAGCAAAACTGCTTGATGCAATGTATTTTGAATAGGAGGAAAAACATGAACAAGAAGTTTGAAAAGCTTGGCTTCTATCCTGCCGACATTCTTATGCCGAAGGATTGCGACATGACCAAGTGGGCTGTGGTGGCCTGCGACCAATTCACTTCCGAGCCGGAGTACTGGGAAGCGGTGGAAAAGCAGGTGGGTGACGCTCCCTCCACCCTGCGCCTGATCCTGCCTGAGGCAAATTTGAAGGCTCCCAATGTAGACGAGCTCATCGAGGACATCAACGCCTCTATGAAGAAGTATCTCTCTGACGGCGTGTTCAAGACCCTATCCAACTCCCTGATCTATGTTGAGCGCGAGCAGTCCGACGGCAAGATCCGCCACGGCCTGGTGGGCATGGTAGACTTGGACGCTTACGACTTCACCCCCGGCTCCGGCGCCCTAATTCGTGCCACTGAGGCCACCGTTCAGGACCGTATTCCTCCCCGGGCCCGCGTGCGCCGCAACGCTCCCATTGAGCTGCCCCATGTGATGCTGCTCATCGACAACCCCGAAAAGACCGTCATTGAGCCACTTACCGCTGCTGCTGACAGCATGGAGGTGGTCTATGACTTCGATCTGATGCAAAACGGCGGACATATCAAGGGCTATAAGCTCTCCGACGCCCAGATCGACGCCGTGGCCGACGCCCTCACCGGCCTGTGCTCCGATGAGGCTCAGATGGCCAAGTACAACCTCTCCGGCGCGGCACCTCTGCTGTTCGCCGTGGGCGACGGCAATCACTCCCTGGCTACCGCCAAGGCCTGCTACGAGGAGCAGAAGAAGGGCAAGACCCCCGAGGAATACCTGGCTCTGCCCGCTCGCTACGCTCTGGTGGAGGTGGTGAACAACCATGATGACGCCCTGCAGTTTGAGCCCATCCACCGGGTGCTTTTTGGTGTGAAGCCCGAGCATCTTATGGCCGAGCTGAAGAAGTTCTATCCTGACTGCTATGAGGGACAGGGCGAGGGCCATGTGTTCGCCTACAACTATGCGGATAAGTCCGGCTTTATCACCATTCCCCATCCCGAAAAGCAGCTGTGTGTTGCCTCTGTGCAAACCTTCCTGGACAAGTACCTCAAGGAGTTTGGCGGCGAGGTGGACTATATCCACGGCGACGAGGTGGTGGATGAGCTGGGCAGCAAGCCCGGCAACTTCGGTATCAAGCTGCCTGCCATGGGTAAGGAGCAGCTCTTTAAGACCGTTATGGCCGACGGTGTGCTGCCCCGCAAGACCTTCTCTATGGGGCACGCCCAGGATAAACGCTACTATATCGAGGCTCGCAAGATCGTAAAATAATCGTGGCATTTGCGCATAAACTGTGCTAAAATAGAGCCGCTGGGAGAGAAGTCCTCCCGGCGGCTTTACTCGATGGGAGGGAGAAGGAGTGCTTTGGATCTGGTGGCCGGGCTTTGTAGTCCCGGTATGCATGGTGCTGGGCGGCCTGGGCTGGAGGTGCATTCGGCAGCTGCCCTACCGCCGAAAAGAGGCGCTGAACCCGGAGCAGCTTCTCTATGCTCGGGAGACCTTTTGCCGCACCCTGTGGCAGTTGGGCCTGGCCCTTGGAGCGCTGATCTTCATGGTTATGCGCTCGGTGCGGCTGCTGGGTATTTTGCCCCAGGAGATTATGACAGGTGCGGCCATAGCGCTGGAGCTTTTGTCCGCAAAACTGGTAGAGCCTGCGGTGCAGCGGGCTCTGCGCGAAAAATTCGGCGATACATTGCTAAAAGGAAAAGAGGATGAAAAATGAAACTGACGGAATTGGCCCCTGCCAAGCTGAATCTTACGCTGGAGGTAGGCGAAAAGCGCAGCGACGGATACCATGAGGTGCAGTCGGTGATGTCCTGCGCAGCCCTGTATGATGAGGTGACCCTGGAGAGCGGCACAAGCGGCGGGATCTCCATGACCTGCGATTGCCCGGGCCTGCCCTTGGACGACACAAATCTTTGTCTCCGGGCGGCAAAGCTGTTCTTCCAAAAGACAGGTATACCCTGCGATGGTCTGCATATTGAGCTTTCCAAGCGTATTCCCATGCAGTCGGGTCTGGGCGGCGGCAGTGCCGATGCGGCGGCGGTTCTGCGAGGCCTGCGTAAGCTCTATCGCCCGGAGATGATGATAAAGGACTTAGAGCGTATGGCCGCGGAGCTGGGCAGCGATGTGCCCTTCTGTGTGCGCAGCGTAACGGCTATGGTCCGGGGTAGGGGGGAGCAGCTTCTGAAGCTGCCTAAGCTGCCCTTATGCTGGTTCGTTATCTGCAAGCCGGAGGTTTCCTTCTCCACGGCGGAGATGTATGCCAAGCTGGATGAAAAAGAGCTGGTTTCTTCCATTGACACCCTGGGCCTGATTAAGGCACTGGAGTATCAGGATATGCAGGAAATCAGCGATCGTCTGGGTAACTGCTTTGAAGGGGTTTTAGAGGAGAGCAGCGAGATTTTTACTATCAAAAACAGACTGCTGGCGCTGGGGGCACGAAATGCCTGCATGAGCGGCTCCGGCTCGGCGGTCTACGGCTTGTTCACCCGGGAGGACGAAGCCAAGGCTGCGGCGGCAGAGCTGCAAAAGGCCTATCCCCAAACCTGGTTTGCCGAAAGCGTTTAAAAATCAAAAACACCGTCCATACTGTAAGAAATTCTACATAGGACGGTGTTTTTCTATGGATAAAAATCAAAATAAAAGCAAGTGGAACGCACTGGAGTGCGCCCTGCTTATCATGCTGGCAGTATGCCTGCTGATGGGCGCAGCGGCTTTGGGCAGACAGGATCGACTTCAGCAAAAAATGATTCGCCTTCATGTGGTGGCAAACTCAGACAGCCAACGAGACCAGGCGCTGAAGCTGCAAGTGCGCGACAAGGTACTTGCCTTTACGGAGACTACCATGCGCGCTGCTGCGGACAGACAGGAGGCCAACCGCACCCTTCGAGCGGCCCTGCCCACTATTCAGGCCATGGCGGAGGCAACACTGCGGGAAAATGGCTGCGAAGACAGAGTGGAGACCCGCCTGGAGCCAGCTGAATTCCCACTGAAAACCTACAGCGGTTTCCGCTTACCGGCAGGGGAATACCTGGCGCTGCGCGTACTGATCGGTAAGGCAGAGGGGCAGAACTGGTGGTGCGTAGTCTATCCGCCCCTGTGTATGACAGCGGCCGCGAATGTCCGGGAGACGGGTATAGCCTGCGGTATGGAGCGGGAGGACCTGAACCTCATGCAGGAGGAGGGGGAGGAATACCAGGTGAAGTTCCGCTGCGTGGAGCTGTGGGAGCAATTGCGCCAGTGGCTGCATAAGTAATTACTACCTTCATCGAAAATTTGGGAAAGAAATAGTGACAAGCCATACCTTTTGTGTTATAATTATAAAACTTGCAGCAGAAAAACTGCATTTTCAAGAGGGTAAATTCCTCTGGCAATACAAAGGATTGGATCTGTCATGAAATTAAGTAAACGGAAAATTGAGCTGATGCTGGTAGACATTGCTATCATCATCTGTGTGTACTATATGACTGCGTTGGTCGGCATTTTGCGCCTGCATTCCATCGTCCTCAACGGGGAGCTGAACCTCACCCGTTTGGCTGCCCTGGTGATTATGCTGATGACCGGGCGAATCCTCTGCGGTGTGTACCGAAATGTTTGGCGCTACGCCAATATCGAGACTTATCTGACCATTATGGTTTCGGATTTTATATCCAATCTGATTCTTATGCTCATCGGTCGGGTGTGGTTTGCGGTGAATCTGGGCATTGGCGTGCACATGATCGTGGCCATGGCTATTTTACTGGTGACACTGCTGTCCAGGTACTGCTATCAGCTCCTCTACGCCTACCGCAGCAAAAACGCGGATAAGACCATCGAGGGTAACTCCATAAACCAAATTTATAAAGTGGAAGTGGCCATCGTAGGCGCGGGGAATGTAGGCGCCACCCTGGCAGATGAATTTTTCCGCAACCCCCGGTCTCGCTATGTGCCGGTGTGCTTCATTGATACAGACCCGGAGAAAATCGGTCAAACGGTCAACGGTGTGCCCATTTATTCCGAGGACGACAGCACAGCTAATCTTTTAAAGCGCATGAAGGTGCAGGAGATCATTATCGCTCTGCCGGACCTGACTGTGGAGCGCAAGCAGCGGCTATATGAGCGTTATCGCCGCACCGGGTGCTCCGTGAAAATATACGACTATCCCTCCGGAACGGAGGAAAAGTCTACGGCCAAGCGTACCCTGCGCGATTTTCGCATCGAGGACCTGCTGTTCCGGGATCCCATCGAGGTGGAGAATCCTGAGACGAAGGCTTTTTATGCCGGAAAAACCGTGCTGGTTACCGGCGGCGGTGGTTCTATCGGTTCAGAGCTTTGCCGTCAAATTGCGGCCCTGCAACCGAAGAAGCTGGTTATTTTAGATATTTATGAGAATAATGCCTACGATGTGCAGCAGGAGCTGATCCGTAAATACGGGGATAAGCTCAATCTGGAGGTCATCATTGCCTCTGTCCGGGATGTGGAGCGCTTGGAGCACATTTTCCGTGATCTGCGGCCTGAGATTGTGTTCCACGCTGCCGCTCACAAGCATGTGCCGCTGATGGAGCACTCCGGTGTGGAAGCACTGAAGAACAATGTGCTGGGTACATACAATGTGGCGGAGATGTCCGAAAAGTACGGCGTGGAAAAATTCCTGCTCATTTCCACCGACAAGGCTGTGAATCCCACCAATGTCATGGGTGCCAGTAAGCGTCTGTGTGAAATGGTCATCCAGTGCCGGGAAAACAGCAAAACGGAGTTTACGGCGGTGCGTTTTGGCAATGTATTGGGCAGTAACGGCTCGGTAATCCCCCTGTTTAAGCGCCAAATCGAAGCCGGCGGCCCGGTCACTCTTACGGATAAGCGTATCATCCGCTATTTTATGACCATTCCCGAGGCGGTGCAGTTGGTAATGGTCACCTGTGCCATGGCCCACAATGGGGAACTGTTTGTGCTTGACATGGGTAAGCCTGTAAAAATTCTGGATCTGGCGGAAAATATGATCCGCCTGTCCGGCTTTACGCCCTATAAGGATATCGACATTGTGGAGATAGGCCTGCGTCCGGGCGAAAAGCTCTACGAGGAGCTTCTGATGAAGACAGAGGAGCTGGATAAGACCAGCAATGACATGATCTTCATTGAGCGGGATAAGGGCTTGCCCCGGGAGGAAGTGGAGCGCAAGCTGGACTTGGTGCGCCAGGCCATCGAGACGGAGGAGCAGTCCGCCGTGTTAGAGGTCATCCGCAAGACCGTGCCCACCTACCATGACCCAGCAGAAATTAACGGAAAGGCCGATCAGGCTCGGGAGACCGCTGCGGCTAACGAGTAAGTGTCCCTTAAGAAGCTCCTGCCCTCTGCACAGAAGGCAGGAGCTTCTTAAAAAAGAAGAGCTGAAACAATGAGTTTGTGGTTGACAAAGCAGCGACCCTATGATAAAATAAATCTTGCGTTTGGGTTGAGCGCACTTTCACACACGGAGAGATGGCTGAGTGGTCGAAAGCACCGGTCTTGAAAACCGGCGATGTGAAAGCATCCGTGGGTTCGAATCCCACTCTCTCCGCCAAACCGTTTATAAGGAATGCAGAAGTACCCAAGTGGCCGAAGGGGCTCCCCTGCTAAGGGAGTAGGCGGCTTAAAAACCCGCGCGAGGGTTCAAATCCCTCCTTCTGCGCCATATGAATGAAACCCGCTTTTCGAACATTTTTATCGAAAAGCGGGTTTCTTCACGTCTTGAAAGCCTTGAGAGATCGGGGCTTTTTCTTTTTGCCGCGTTCCTTTATTTGCTCCAAAACTCTCAAAATTCGAAACTAATATTTTTATGTAAGGTCGTTATTTGAACACAGCTTTTTCATAAACCGGCCCAATAAGCTTCCTCGAATGCCGTTGGTGTTTTGTATTTCAAAGTCCGATGAGGCCGAAGCTCATTGTAAAATTGGATATACTGCTCCACGCTTTTGCGGTAGCTTTGTTCTGAGGTGTACTCTCTGCGGTACGCCTCCTCTTTTTTGAAGGAAGCAAAAAATGCTTCAGCCACTGCGTTGTCATGCGGCCGCGCCGTAGCGGAAAAAGACTGCTTTACATTGCAGTGCTGCAAGAGTTCTGTGAATGCGGCCGAGGTGTACTGTTTTCCGCGGTCACTGTGAAAAGTGAGACCGCTAGGATCGCCGCGTTCCCGAAAAGCGGACCGGAAGGTGCTGGTGACCAGGTTCGTGCTTGCGTTGCGGGATACCCGATAGCCGACGACCTTGCGGGAGAAAAGATCCAGGATGACACAAAAGTAGACCCAGTAGTCGTTGATTTTAAAATATGTGATGTCACTGACCCAGATTTGGTTGGGGCGGTCTGCGGTGAACTGTTGATTCAACAGGTTTTGCTTTTTATACTGCTGATGCTTTTTGTATTGCTTCTTGGCATCAGGGCGGATGCTGTGCAGGTCCAGTTCCTGCATGATCGCCGCAATGCGTTTGGTGCTGACCCGGACACCGCTC
>CEAR01008188.1_pt1 | contig 119350 bp, 120 predicted proteins | sample 557461 | NCBI WGS metagenome assembly CEAR01 (sample SAMEA3182075, study PRJEB8094) | gut metagenome | biome: human; feature: gut; material: Stool; isolation source: human stools | place: Canada | collected 2012-03-14 | reverse complement strand
GGCGCTTGCGGAAACGGTGGCGGTGCAGGGAATGCGCAACGCCTATCTGCTGGCGGTCGCACCGACCTCCAGCACATCTATCCTCTCCGGCACGTCGGCGGGCATCGATCCAATTATGAAGAAATTCTTCTTAGAGGAGAAAAAGGGCAGTATGCTGCCCCGCGTTGCGCCGGAGCTTTCTATGGATACATGGTGGTACTATAAGGCGGCGCATCTGATCGACCAAAGCTGGTCGGTACGCGCCGCGGGCCTTCGCCAGAGACATATTGACCAGGCACAGAGCATGAATCTCTATATCACCAACGACTATTCCATGCGTCAGGTGCTCAGACTGTATTTGGAGGCGTGGAGGGCCGGCGTCAAGACCATTTACTATGTCCGCAGCAAGGCCCTTGAGGTCGAGGACTGCGAAAGCTGCTCGTCATAAGGAGGATAGCATGACGGAACTGAAGAAAAAGCCCCTCTTTAACCCGGAAGGCGACCCTGATGTGCGCCTGCGGCGCATGATCGGCGGCAATACCACCAACCTCAACGACTTCAACAATATGAAGTACGCTTGGGTCAGCGACTGGTACCGGCAGGCCATGAACAACTTTTGGATCCCTGAGGAGATCAATCTCTCGCAGGATGTGAAGGACTATCCCCGCCTGCTGTCAGCCGAGCGCAGCGCCTACGATAAAATCCTGAGTTTTCTTGTCTTTTTGGATTCCATTCAGACAGCGAACCTGCCTAATATCGGCGCCTACATTACCGCCAACGAGGTCAATCTCTGCCTGTCCATTCAGGCGTTTCAGGAGTGTGTCCACTCACAGAGCTACAGCTATATGCTCGACACAATCTGCTCTCCTGTGGAGCGCAATGACATCCTCTACCAATGGAAAACGGACGAGCATCTGCTGCGCCGCAACACCTTCATTGGGGACTGCTACAACGAGTTTCAGGAGCGGAAGGACGCTCCCACGCTGCTGCGCGTGATGATGGCGAACTATATTTTGGAGGGCATCTATTTTTACAGCGGCTTTATGTTCTTCTACAATCTCTCCCGAAACGGGAAGATGTCCGGCTCGGCGCAGGAGATCCGCTATATCAACCGCGACGAGAACACGCACTTGTGGCTGTTCCGCAATATCATCACGGAGCTGCAAAAGGAGCAGCCGGAGTTATTCACCGCCGAGAGCGTACAAGCGCTGCGCGAGATGATGCGCGAGGGCGTGGAGCAGGAGATCGCATGGGGGCATTATGTGATTGGCGATGACATCCCGGGGCTGAACCGGCAGATGATCAGCGATTACATCCGCTATCTCGGCAACCTCCGCTGGACGAGCCTTGGCTATCCCGCATTGTATCCAGGCTTTGAGAGCGAACCGGAGAGCATGGAATGGGTCAGCCAGTACGCCGACGCCAACATGGTCAAGACCGATTTCTTTGAGGCACGCAGTACCGCCTACGCCAAGAGCACTGCACTGATAGACGATTTATAAGAAAACCAAAGACATCAGAATAGGAGATACTACTATGAATTACAGCGCTATGATTCAAAATCGCAGATCCGTTCACGCATTCCGCGAGAAGGAAGTTCCGAGCGAGGCTATCGGCCAGCTCCGATCCTACTATGAAAAGACCTGCCCCCGTCTTGTCCCGGAGATTGCAACGGAGTTGATCGTCTTGGACAAGGATGCACAGCCGGCGCTGGAGAGCTCAGCGGGCTATAAGCAATTTCTCATCGGAGCACCGCACTACCTGCTCCTTATGTCTGCCCCGCATTCCTATGCGGCCATCAACGCCGGCTACATGATGGAAGATCTCGTCCTCAAGCTGACTGAGTTGGACATTGACACCTGCTGGATGACCTTCACCGACAGCGACAAAATCAAAAAGGCACTTTCTCTCACCACCCCGTTAGAGGTGGCGGCAATCGTTGCCTTTGGCTACGGGGAAAAGACCGCAAAAAAGCTGCGGCTGAATATCCTAAGTATGTCTCAGATCGATGTGCGGGCCGAGCAGCAGTACTACGCACCCAAAAAGAGCGTTCATGATTTGGTTCACATGGGGAACTGGAGCAACAAGTCTGGGCTTGACGAGATGATGGACTTCTACGACGATATGCTCTGGCAGTCCTTCTACGCCGCTTCGCTCTCCCCCAGCTATCTCAACCGTCAGCCCTATGGCTTCCTTGTGCAGGATCACAGCATCTATTTGGTGCAGCAGGAGGATGCCTACATCGATAATTTGGATGCCGCATTGGATCTCGGTATTGTCATGCTCCACTTCTCCGCCGTCGCCTCCCAGTGGGCGGGGCAGGTACGCTGGGAACTTTCACCTGCTGCGCCCGACGGCCTGCCGGAAGGACTTCGCTCCGCTGCGGTGTGCCACATGTAATGACTCTGGGGGAAGCAAGGCAACGGTAAAATGCGCGACCGTCGATCCGCGGTTGAGCGTATGTTCCATTAGAAAAGAAGAACCTATCAGTCAGAGTCTGAGTAAGGAAAATAGGAGGTATTTTTTATATGGCTATCCGAACGGTAACAGATGCCATCCGCTATGTAGGGGTGGATGATAACACATTAGCACTCTTTGAAAACCAGTACCCCGTCCAGCCTATGGGAGTGAGCTACAACTCCTATGTCATTCTGGACGAGAAAATCGCCGTGATGGACAGCGTGGACGCACGGGCGGCGGAGGAATGGCTTTCCAATGTAGCGCAGGTGTTGGAGGGGCGCAACCCCGACTATCTTGTGGTCACACACATGGAGCCGGATCATTCCGGCAGCCTCATGCGGATAGCGCAAGAGTACCCGGAGATGAAGATCGTGGGAAACGCAAAAACATTTACCCTAATCAAGCAGTTCTTCGGCACAGGTGCATTGCCGGAAGAGCGTATGCTGGAGGTTGGCGAGGGCAGCACGATCTCTCTGGGCTCACACCGGCTGCGCTTCCTGCTGGCACCGATGGTACACTGGCCGGAGGTGATGGCAGCGTATGAAGAGGAGGAAAAGATCCTGTTCTCGGCGGATGCCTTTGGCCGCTTCGGTTCACTGGAACGGACTGCCCGTGCCCCCTGGGCACCGCAGGCCCGGCGGTATTATTACAATATTATCGGTAAATATGGCGCACAGGTGCAGGCTCTGCTGAAAAAGACCTCCGCGCTGGAGATCCAAACGATCTGCCCACTCCATGGTCCCGTACTTACAGAAGGGCTGGAGGAGTGTCTGCGGCTCTATAATCTCTGGTCACAATGGGAACCAGAAGAATCGGAGAGCATACTGATTGCCCACGCATCCATCCATGGAAATACTGCCCATGCGGCGAAGACCCTCAAGGGTAAATTAGAGAAAAAAGGCGTGCAGGTCAACATATGTGATCTCACTGTGACAGATATTTCCTACGCTGTTGCCAGTGCGTTCTACTGCGGGAAGTTGGTTTTGGCCAGCTCCACCTATGACGGAGGACTGTTTCCGCCCATGAAGGAGTTTTTGGAACATTTACAGACAAAGGGATTCCGAAACCGCCGGGTTGGCCTTATTGAAAACGGCTCTTGGGCACCTGCTGCCGCGCGGCTGATGCGCACCAAATTTGAGGAGATGAAGGATATCCACCTTTACGAAACGGTAGTGTCTCTGCGTGGTGCATTGAACCAAACCAGCGAAGCGCAGATGGACGCTCTGGTGGCTGAGCTCTGCGCGGAATAAGCTGCAACAAACCGTAGCTATTCTCGTACAGATGATTGTCTTACTCATCTGCTTTATGTCCCAAGGGCAGAGCACCGTCATCTCAGGTTGAGGTCACGATGTGGGGTGGGGCGAGACCGGAGTCTTGAGAACGCATAAAAGCACAGCCGCAGAGTACATCTGTGGCTGTGTTTTTTGTTCAGTTGCTCACTGTTGCGTGGACTGGATATGGAGAGACAACATATCTCCCGATCTTACATGGGTTATCTTATCTGCCATCACTCTGGCAGTTTGCCTTGCAGATATGTCGGCATCCCCACTGCGGTCGTATCCGGCCTGACCTTAAACATGGCTTTTTCAATCTACCTCCCTTATCGGTTTTCCGCGATATATTTCTCCGCCATGTGGACTGCCACCGCGCCGTCCGCCACGGCGGTGACCACCTGACGGAGTGGCTTCGTCCGCACGTCGCCCACGGCGTAAACGCCGGGAATACTGGTTTCCGTGGTCTCTCCGGCCACGATATAGCCGCCGCCGTCCAGCGTCAGTTGACCCGCCGCCAGCGCCGTGGCGGGCTGTCGGCCCACGCTGACAAATACGCCGTCGCAGTCCACCACGCTTTCCTCACCGGTGACGGTGTCCCGCAGGCGTACGCCGGTCAGCCTGTCCTCGGAAAGCAGCGCGGAAACGGTGCTGTTCCAACGGAACTCCACGTTTTCGGCCCGTGCCAGTGGCTCGTGGTAGATCTTGGTGGCCCGCAGGGCGTCTCTGCGGTGGACGAGGATCACCTTCTTCGCCACACGGCTGAGAAGGAGGGCGTCCGCTGCAGCGGAATTGCCGCCGCCCACCACGACCACTGTTTTGCCCTTATAAAACATCCCGTCGCAGGCGGCGCAGTAGGCCACGCCCCGGCCCAACAGCTCCGCCTCTCCGGCTACGCCCAGCGTTCTGGGGTCTGCGCCGGTGGCCAGCACCACGGTTTTCCCGCGGAAGATCCCCTCACTGGTTTCCAAGAGCTTGGGAACCGCCGTCAGATCCATGCGGAGGACTTCTGCGTATTCGCTGCGTACCCCGAAGCGCTCCGCCTGCTTTTGCATCTTCTCCGCCAGAGAGAAGCCGTCGATTCCGTCCTCAAAGCCGGGATAGTTGTCGATCTGCTCGGTCAGTGCCATCTGCCCACCGGCGGACAGTTTTTCCAGCACGACGGTGTCCAGCCCCGCCCGTGCCGCGTACAGGGCGGCGGTGTAGCCGCCTGGGCCGCCGCCCACCACGAGCATATCATAAACATGATTGTTGTTCATATCTGAACCCTCCGTTATTTCGCCAAGGCTTCCTGAATGAAACGGTCGATCTCTGCCTTTGAGCCGGGTGCGGTGACGGAATCCACGGCCTTTCCGTTTCGGTACAGCACCAGAGTTGGGATGACCGCGATCCCCTCGGCTCCCGCCAGCCGCGGCTCCTCGTCAATATTGATCTTGCCGACAACGAGGCTGTCCGCGTATTCCTCTCCAATCTTCTCATACGCAGGGCCAATCCTCCGGCAATAGCCGCACCAGGGCGCCCAGAAATCCACCAAAACAGGCTTTTCCTCCCGGATCAACTGCTTAAACTGCTCCTGATTCATATTCATAGCTGCCATATCTGTCAGCTCCTTTCCTTTGTTTGGGTATAGTATACTGCGTGACAAGCGGTTTTACTGTGACGTCATCACATAATTTGAGAAAATCGGCGCGGCGCTGCTCTGGTTGTACGATTAGGCTCCTTGAGCTCTGCAAAGCTTTTGGAGTTCAAACAGAAAATACCAAGAGCCAAAGCGACTGTGGGTATGATCAAATCAGATTGTACGAGCTGACGCTGTCCTGCCGATCTCTACAGACCGTAGCTGCTTCATCCATCTGCAAAACCCCTTTCTGTGTAAAAAGCTGTGTTTCAATATCCGTGATCGTAATGTGCGAGAGATAGGCGGTGCATTCCTCATTCATGCTCCGGTACAGCGCATCCATCACGCCCGCCATGCCAGAGCAGATGGAGCAGTCCCGGTCAATGTCGCCGCTGTGCCACGCGCAGTCCACAAAGCGGGTATTCACCGCCTCCGCCACCTGCCGGAGAGAAAGGGTTGCGGGGTCTGCCGTCAGGCGGTAGCCGCCGTCCAAGCCCTCCCGGGTCTCCACCATTCCCGCCTTTTTCAGCCCCGCCAGCACCCGGCGGACGCGGGTGGGATTGGTGCAGATGTTCTCCGCCAGCGCTTCGCTGCTGAGGGAGCGTCCACTGTGGCTCAGGCAGATCAGCGCATGGACGGCCAGATTAAAAGAACTGTCCACAATCATCCCTCCTTCACAAGCTCGTAGGGCCAGTCGATGACGCCGCCGAAGTCGTAGACGCTCTGATACCCCAGCGCCAGCAGCTTTTGTGCAGCATCCTTGCTGCGGCGGCCGCTGCGGCAGTAGATCAGCAGCGTCGCTTCCTTATCGGGCAGCGTCTCGGGCATTTCGCTCCCGATGCTCTCGTTGGGCACAAGGACGGCGTTTTCAATATGCCCGCCATCGTATTCCTCCCGGGTGCGGACATCCACCACCACGACCTCCTGCGAGACCATCATCTCATAGGCGTCCTCGGCGCTGATCTTCTGATACGCCGCCTTGCCTGTCATGTCCTCCGCCGTGTCCGCTTTTGTCTTGGACAGCGTGCAGCCGCTCAGCAGCGCAAGCGAGGTGGCAAGTGCCGCAAAAAGTAATATCTGACGCATAATCAACCTACAATGTAACTGTGCTTGCTACTGATACAGTTTATACTGAAATATAACAGATACGGTTAAAACTGTCAAGGTACTTCGAGGCAGCTTTTGGAGCACAGGCCCTTTGTGGTTGTTGACAGAGAAAAAAATATAGGTATAATAAAAGCAAAAGAATAAGACTCATTCTTGCATTTGGAGGGTTGGCGGTATGCCAAAATACGCAGAGGAGATATTGGCCGCCGTAACGGAACTGCAGCAGCATCCCACGGCGGAGCAGGTGTTCCTGGAGATGAAAAGGGAGCATCCCAGCATCGCTCTGGGTACGGTATATCTGCCCTGCCTGCTGGGAGCAGGAAAAAGACAATCTTATGGAGGAGAAGTATCATGAACGCTAAGGTATCTAAGCTGATCAACGAGCAGATCAATAAGGAGTTCTACTCCGCCTATCTGTATCTGGACTTTGCCAACTACTACGCCGCCGTCGGACTGGACGGCTTTGAGAACTGGTACCGGGTACAGGCGCAGGAGGAACGGGATCACGCCATGCTGTTTTATCAGTATTTGCAGAATAACAGCGAGGGTGTCACCTTTGAGGCCGTCGCAAAGCCGGAGTGGGAACGCGGCGACCACATGACCCCGCTGAAAAAGGCGCTGGAGCATGAGAAGCTCGTCACCGCCAGCATCGATGCCATCTACGCCGCCGCATACGAGGCCAAGGACTTCCGCGCCATGCAGATGCTGGACTGGTTCATTAAGGAGCAGGGCGAGGAAGAGAAGAACGCCGCCGACCTTATCACCAAGATGGAGCTGTTCGGCGGAGACAGCAAGGGGCTGTATATGCTCAACAGCGAGCTGAAGACACGGGTCTACACCGCGCCCTCGCTGGTGCTGTAAGCCCCGCGCGTCTGCGGGCTTTCGCATCAGGCAAAAGGCAGACTGCATACAGGTGGCCTGCCTTTTCTTCCAGCAGACGGTTAGAGTAGACTAACTATTTATAAAACAGAAAGGACTTCAGAATTTGAACAAGGAAAAGGAGATCGAAACCGTTACCCTCATGGTGCGCCGGTATTGTTGGGGCGTGCATGGGACAAGGGGCGAGGCGCTTGGCCGATACTCCCTACCGCAGTTCTTTTTCCTGCGGAGCCACTCAGGCCTCCCGGGTATGACAAACATAACAATGTCAGGTGTGCCGTGCTCTTGGACTCCGGCGTGTTTTCCCGGTCTTGCAGTTAGCGACCGTTCCTTGTTGATGACCGCGGAGGCACATGGCCATCCCACACAATTGATTCTATGACGGAGCTCTATCACTTCACGCTTTCGCATTACGGCCTTCCTGCTCTCTGTCCTACGCTTAAACGTCATTGTTGGCCTTTGACGCTCCAAGGGCTCGATACTGGTGGCTTGCCAAGCCTTACCAGGCCGGATTCCCACCTGCTATACGCTTGCCACCGAACCGGCGCACACCCCCGTTTCTTTCATTATATCAGAATATCAGAAACAGGGGTGATTTTGTGGTTTTTTGACAGGCTGAGGAAGGCTCCGGCGCTTTTGGCACCGGAGCCTTCCTTGAGTCTTACTTCGCAAGTACAACGGAAATTTTGATCTCCTTTTCCGCCTCGCTCAGGTCGAACGCACCGCCGTCCGCGACGCTCACACGCAGCTCATACAGTGTGCCGTCGGCCAGGGTATCCACGCCAGTCCCGGCTTCATCCGTGATCGTCCACAGCTCTTTGCTGACCTCCGCCAGCTTTCCGTCTGCACCGTAGGCATAGAGCTTCAAATCAGCGGCGCTTCCGGAAAGATTGTTCATCCGGAACGAGACCGTCGTGTTGGGATGAACATTTTCGACCGTCACAGTATTGCGCCAGCTCGCGACCGTACCTTCGCCGCCGGCCTGCTCAAACTGTTCCTGTGTCAGTACGTTCCGCGCGGCCTTATCGAGATCGACCTCTCGGTACGGCATTTCGGGCAGATAGACGAAGCGATCCTGTAATCTGAGCAGCTCCAGATAGCCCGTCGGGCAGTAGAGCGCGTTGCCGCTGTTTCCGGCATACATACCGATAGCCATGTTATTGTAGCCATATTTGTTGGAGACGTCCATGGTGAATACCGTCTCGCCGGTGGCAAAGTCCAGAATGATGTACTGCCACATGCCGCTTTCCAGATCCTGCACATAGCCGTAGATATAGCCCGTCGCGGTGGAGAGCTTGAGAATCGATGTATCGCTCAGGTCATTTCGAGACCAGATGCTCTTCATCTCATAGCCGGAATCGGTTTTCACGGTGTCCACGCGCTCGACGCCGGGCGCGATCATGCAGTTGCCCTTTGTCAGCCAGTTTGTGTCATAGATGTTGGCATAGCTCTGGATGGAGGAATCGCTGTCGGGATCGGCAAGGCCTGCGCTGCCTGCGCCGAACCAGTTGCACACGATAGTGCTGACGGTGCCCTCACTGTCGTCATAGACGATGGCAGAGTTTTCAACCGCCACCTGATAGCCCTCGGGCAGATTGTCCAGCACCGGCAGACTTGCAACGATCTTACCGGTCTTCATATCGAGCGCCAGCAGCTTGACGGGGTCTGCGTTGTCGGTGAACATCACAAGATCCGGCGTCAGCGACGGGGAGCAGCCGCCGCCCCAGGCAAGACCGCCGCCGGTGGTCTTGTCACCCTCGCCGCTCACCTTTGCGCCTGCGCTCTCATACGGCGTGCACCACACAACGTCTACGCCTTCTTCTGCGCGCAGAAGATAGCAGTTCTGGTTGGTCAGGATGACCGCGCCGTCCTTGGAGGCGGCAATCCCGTTTTCCGCACCCTCGCCGAGCGCCAGCCCGTAGACGAAGACGGCCTTCGAAAGGTCGGCCTGCTCTCCGTTTAGGATCGCCTCGATCGCCGAGTGGGCTATGTAGCCGAGCACGCCCTGCTGCTCACGCTCGGGATAGATGCGGAAGCCGCCGGTGGTAAACCAGAGGTTGCCGTCGTAGTCAAAGACCACGGAAAGAAGATTCTGCGTCAGCTCCTTGCCGAGCGCAGCTTCGGCTGCCGCCTTGATGTCAATGTCCAGTACCTTTTCAAACTCCGGCAGGACGTTTCCTGCTTCATCGGTTGCCCGCAGCATCAGCACATGGTTGTTGCTGGTGGGGCAGACGATGCGGTTTTCCGAGTCAAGGAACGTGTAGGAACTCTGGATGACGTAACCACCGCCGTCGTGCTGCTTCGGAGAGAAATAGCCAAGAGTCTTCGTCTCTTCGGCATTCAGATCGCGGATGGCGATGCCGCCGAGCAGTGGAACGACTGCGTGGCCGTAGCTGTCAAAGTAAATGGCAGGCGAAGCGTTCGCGTTGGTTTTTTCATAGGAAACATTGATCTCCGGATAGATGCCAAGCGGCAGGACTTCATCCGTAGAGTCGGTATTGTAGCCGTCGTGGTGAATGTTGGCGTCGCTCTTTGCCATATAAGGGTTTTCATCGACACGCTTGGCATTCATGGCCTTTACCGGCAGGGCGGCGCTTGCCGCGGAGTCTGTATCCGATGCAGGCATGTCGGAAGACTGCTTCGCACCGCAGGCCGCCAAAGTCAGGCACAACACACCGGCCAGCAGAAGGGTTGGTACAGAACATTGTAACTTTTTCTTTTTCATTGATTTCCTCCATTTTTGTGCTTGTTGTCTCGGTTTGGTTCGATGCCCGTTTATTCAATCCAGGCATTCAGTCCTCGCTGGAATGCTTCTTCGGAAACCGGCTTCATCAGGAAATAGTCGGCCCGTAGCCGGAAGGCGTGAAGAGAGAAATCCAAGTCACTGCACCAGATCATCCGGCACGCGGGGCATAAGGAACGAAGGTGCTCCGCTGCATTCAATCCTGCCACCCCAGAAAGTGCAATGACGGCATTGGTTGGAGCATCTTTCTGCGACATTTCAAAAAAATGTTCCTGATCGTCATATTGCATGACCTGCGGAAACAGCCCCTTCGCTTCACAAAACCGGGTAATTTGCTCGGCGTAGCGCTGCCGCTCTGCTTTCTGTTCTGCCAGCACGGCGATACGATACACAGATCTCCCTCCTTCCTTCATCCGATTTAGCATCTTGCTTGCGCTCAGTATAAAAAGGTCATTTGGCTTTTTCAAGCGCCGTAGCACGAAAGGGGCGATTTTGGCACGAATTCCGACAGCGGTTCTTTGTCATCCTCGACACACTGTGATATAATTATCTTGGAATTCAAGCACAAGGAGAGAACCCTGCATGAGAATTGCGATTGTGGATGATCTTGCCGCAGAGCGCACACTGCTGAAAGACCGGCTGGAGCAGCAGCTTCACCGGAGAAATGTGCAGGCGGATATTCTGGAATACGAAAGTGGCGAGACATTTCTGGAAGCGGCAAGGAAAGCGCCCTTTACTGCCGCATTTCTGGATATTTATATGGATGGCATGACGGGCATGGAGGCGGCAAAGAAGCTGCGGAAAACCAACACGGACTGCCTGCTGGTTTTTACCACGACCTCGACCGACCATGCGCTGGAGGGCTTTCAGGTACGGGCGCTGCACTATCTGGTCAAGCCCTTTACCGAAGCGGACATCGATGCGCTGACGGACGAGCTGCTTGCCCGCATACCGCAGCCGGACAAATATATGGAGCTAAAGGTGGAGGGAAGCGAGATCCATCTGTGCTATCAGGACATCGTCTACGCAGAACACTTCGCCCACTTGATTTACGTCCATACGACGGTTCAAAAGACGCTTGCCACACGCCAACCCTTCAAGACGTTCATCGCCCCACTAAAGGATGACACACGCTTTTTTGTGTGCGGGCGCGGCGTGATCGTGAATCTGGAACACGCGAAGGATCTGGAAGGCGCCGCCTTCCGCATGGCGGACGGAAGCCGCGTGTTTGTCAGTCAGGACCTTCTGAAAAGTGCCCGGCAGGCGCTTATGGAGTTCTTGCTACAAAGGGGGCGGATGGTATAATGGAGCTGCTGCGTCCAATTCTGGAGCTCGGTGTGGTGATTCCCGGCATGCTGCTTGCCTACTTCCCGGTAAAATCCAGCTTAAAGCAGCCGCTGTCAAAGATTGTTTTGTGGCTTGCCCCGCTGCTTGCGCTGCTTTGCGCCGCCGGAGGCGTGGTGTGCTATGCGCGCCGTATGCCGACTGCGCCGGTGCTTGCGGGGCTGACCTTGCTCGCAGCCGTGATCTACATAAAAACGCTCCGGATCTCGCTTTGGAAATCCGGAACGGTTGCATTATCTGTCTGTGCGGTATTTGCCTGTATCAACAGCCTTTGCCGGGCGATCAACGCCGCTATGCTGGTCGGTTTGCCGCAGGCGCAGGCTGCGCCATGGTTCTGCCTGCGGGCCGTGATTTGCTATCATGCGATCTGCTGGCTGTTTGCCGCCATCGCCTATTATCCTGCGACGCACAGCGTGCGGAGAATGGTCGAGGATGAAAATTTTTCGCAGACATGGTATGTGTTCTGGGTGCTGCCGCTGGTGTTCATTGCGCTGAATCTGTTTATGATTCCCAAGTATGCGGACACGCTCTATACCGGGCGTGTTTTGCAGGGGTATTTTGTGATCAGCATCGCACTTTTGCTTTTGATGCTTTTCTTCAACGCAATCTTCCTTCTGATGGCGATCAGCATCAACCGGAATGTGAGATTGCAGCAGGAGAACCAGCTGCTTTCCATGCAGCAGCAGCGCTACGAAAGCCTGAAAGCTGCCATTGAGGAAGCACGGCAGGCGCGGCACGATCTGCGCCACCAGCTATGTCAGCTCGCTGCCCTTGCAGAAGAAGGGAATCTTGAAAAGATCAAAGCCTATCTTTCCGGCGCAGTTTCCAGAATCCCGAGTCTGGAGCTGCATTTCTGTGAAAACCGGGCGGCAGACGGCGTGGTCGGGTATTATTGCGCACTTGCGAAGCGGGAGCAGATCCCATTTTCCGTGCAGCTCGATCTGCCGGAATGTCTTCCTGTAGACGAAATCAATCTGTGTCTGGTTCTCTCTAATCTGCTGGAAAATGCGCTGGAAGCCAGCCTGCGTACTGCACCTGCCAGACGCAGGATCAAACTGACAGCCTATCTGCATGGCAACAGTCTGGCACTGATTCAGGTTGAAAACACCTATGACGGAGTCATCCGCGAAAAAGGTGGCGTATTCCAGTCCTCCAAGCGAAAAGGAGACGGCGTCGGACTTCAGTCCGTTCGTCACATCGCAGAAAAATCCGGCGGGGTGAGTACGGTTACCTATCAGGACGGCCTGTTCTGCGCAAAGGTCATGCTCTGCGGGTAATTATGCCCTGCCTTTCCAAAACGGCACGGCCACAGATTTCAGCAGTCTCGCTTCCGGCAATCCCTGTATGTACCGGATCGCCGTTTTTGCAAAGATATTACATGGGAGCAATTCAAAGAGGCCGTAGCCTGGTGTAATGGGTGAAAATTGCACTTGAAATAGTTTGTGCATTCTGATAAGCATTCTACATGATTTTCGATAAGACTATTCAGATATGGTACTGCGATGCGATCTCTGCAGTACAGCAGGCCATGAACGGATGTGATCCCGACATCATTGGCTACTGTTGGGATAACAGCAATCCCCGTATTCAGTTGGAACCCCGCGGCAATCGCGGATATATTGAATTGCGGTCCATGAAAAAGAAATAACGATTCCTACAGGGAAGATAACAGGTATAAACGGAAGCCGCTTGTCCCATCTCTATGTTGAAGTAGATTCTGTATTCAGCAACTATTCCACTATTCTTTCTCTGTATTAAATCTCCGGTAGAGTGAGTCCTTCTGGGAGGTCCATCATGAACCTCCCCTGGGTCCAGCAAAAAAGCGCAGTCCTCCCTTGGCGGAGGACTGCGCTTTTTTGCGCCTTACTGCATGGAATACAGGTTGGATGTGCTGCTCCCATTGTCACGGTAGCGTGGGATCTTTTGCAGGTATCCATGCTGCTCCAGATCCGTCAAAGCCCGTTTGACCGTGGAGCGTGACAATCGCATGTCGGACGCAATCGTCTTGATTCCTGGCCAGCATTTCCCCTCGCTGTCTGCACGGTCACGCAGATACATATAAACTGCCCTCGCTCTGGAGGGCAGTTCGGTGTCGGCATAAATTGTCCCGAAGTAACTCATAGATCCTCCTCGCCATAGGTTTTCATTTGCTTTCCGCCCCTGCGCCGGGGCTTATCTACAGCAGGCTCATGGGCAATGCCGCCGCGTCCGGAAACGGCATAGGCTCCACGCATATCCGCATTTTCCGCCTTATTTGACTGCGGGAGGTTACGCTCCAGATCTTCACGGTTGGCATAGGCTACCGCACGATCTGCCCGCTCCGGCACGATATAAGGCTCCTCGAAGGTGATACCCCATTCCAGAAAAAGTCGCAGGCGAGTACGCATAGGATGCTGTCCCGTCTTTTGGACAATAAAATTTCCCTTGGGAATGGACTTCAGCTCATCTGGCGTCAGTAGTGGACGCTCCATCATCTGCAGGCTTTGGCTTGGATCGTTCTTTCCCCTGCTCACCGATCCGGACAGAACAGTACGGTTTCCGAGTGCCTTGGACAACACCTCCGCCGTTTGACTATTTGGTGCGAAGCCACCGAAGATGGTGTCCTGGCAGTTGTCCTGAATAATTTCGCTTCCTTCTTTTCCATAGTTCTTTTCAAGCTGTGCCAAGGACTGAATGATCGGTACCAGCGTCAGGCGGCGGGAACGGCCTGCGGAGAACAGCGGAAGGACATCGAAGGGCGGCATGGTGCCGAACTCATCACAATACAGTACCGCACGGTTTTGCAGCTTCCCTCCGTTTTCATCCGCCACAGCAAACAGTTCACGGCTTAGGTTTTGAATCATCAAGCCCGCCATGAAGTTTTTGGTGGTGTCCTCCTCCGGAAGAATGAGAAAGATGGCAGACTTTTCAGAAGCAAACTTCTCTGCATCAATGGCGCTGTCGAAGCAAAGCACCTGCTCCAGTTCCGAGTCCAGAAATGCATTGAGACGAGAAAGTACCGTGGACATGACAGAGGCCATGGCCTGTTCCGCACTGTTGAGTGCAGCACCCGCAAACCATCTGGCCTTGTGATCAGGGGGCAGCTTGCCCATCAGGAGCTGGAAGTGACTCTTGCCCTTTACCTTGCTGGGTTCCAACAGGTCTTGCACCAGCTTGAAGACAGAGACGATGTGCCGTCGCTCCTGTGGATGCTCCTTATCCGGCGGCAGAAACTCCGCCAGCATCAGAATGACCGAAGTGAGCAACCCCTCCGCCGCATCATAGAAAAAGGCATTCTGTCCGCGGTTGCTGTCATCGCCATCGGGGTTGACAATGGTTTTGGCGAGAATCTTAGCGTACTTCTCCGCCTTAGCTCGAGCCGCCAAGTTTTTAGGATCTTTCATTGCGATGTCCATGTAGCGGTTGACCAATGTCAGCAGGTTGTTGCCATCTGAGCGAGTGGGATTTCGCAGGTCAATGACGGACACATTATAGCCGTAGCAGCTTTTCGCAATCGTGCCATAATTTCGAGCCAGGTCACCCTTGCTGTCCAGCGCCAGCCAGCTCATGCCGGAGGCACAGGCATATTCCAAATTGGGGTACAGGAAAAATGCGGTCTTGCCAATACCGCTGGCGCCGATCATAAGGCAGTGAATGTCATCGCTGTCTACCAGTGCGGTGAGTTCCTGCGGTTGCCCCTTGCAACCGAGGATCAATCCCTGCTCCGTGGGGAGATTCTGTCCGCTGCGCCACTCTCTGACTTTGAAGGGCACATGGGCATAGGTCTGCTTGATTTCCTTGTCGGTGGCCCATCTGGCTGTACCGTGCTGCCCGTCGCCTACGGTGCGGGATTTGATATTGCCAAGAGTATAGTGATGAGACATCATGGACAGCCCTCCGATGACAAGGAACATCGCCGCTCCCGCTGCGATCAGGATCCAGATACTTGCGTTCAACATTTCACCTCATTTCATTCATAGCAAAGCCCTGAGCGTTTTCGATGCTCAGGGTCAGATCGTCATTCCAGTCTTTGTTTTCCGGGATCAGGCGCTCCACGGAATAGCGCATTTCCAACTGCTCCCGCATCCGGCGGCTGGCCTGATGACCGGCTTCATCATTATCAAGACAGAGCAGAATGGTATCGAGCTGCGGCGCTTGTTCCAACATCTGCAATACCGGCTGAATGGATGTGCCGCAACAGGCTACATAGCTGTGCCGCTGCCAGTTCTCCGGATAAAGGGTGATGAAGGACAGCATATCGATGGGCGCTTCAAACACATACAGGCTTCTGTCTGTGCCGACATAATGGAAGCTGTATCGTGGGTCGCTGCTCTCCACATTCAGGCGGAAGGCTTTTCCGTAGCTGTTGGCGCTGCGCTTGTGGGCGTGGCGAGGGACACCCTCCGTATCCATGCCGACAAACACGGCGTTGTGATACTCGGCATCTTCATACAGAAGTCCGGCCTTGGCGAAGTGCGCCACCACATCTCTTGCGATGCCGCGATGCTTGATGAGATACGCAAACACTCTGCGCATCTCTTTGTTGGCGGGCGGCAGTGCAAATGGTTTCACCGGTTCCTCGGTGCGCTCCCCGGCAGAGGGATACGCTGTTCCCAGCTCACCACCCAACAGTAGTGTCACTGCGTCCGGGTAGCTGAGACCATAGAAGCGCTGCACAAAGCTGACGGCATGTCCGCCTCGCTCCTCCGCATGGTCATACCATTCGTTGCCTCGGACAGTCACGCTGTGGTCACTGGCAAGGCGTTTTTCTCTGCCGGAGGAAAGTAGCTTTTCACCGCGGCAGCGCAGAAACTCCTCCAGATCCACTGCGGCGGCGCGCTGTTTCTGTTCTTCGGTGAAATGAATATAGCTTGACATGGAGACCTCCTTTTTTACATACTCTGCTGATACTGCGTCTGCTCCTCATGGTCATCCGCCTTGTGACCCATGGCCATACGTTTCTCCATAAGCCGTCTGCGGCGTTTGGAATCGATGCGGATCCCCGCCGGGTTACTTGGTGGAACGGAATTGCTTTGGAATATCCTACTCATGTGATGGAGTAGTTTGGTTGCTGCCAGCATGACAGACGGATCCCGGAACTGGTCAAAGCGGTCGAGAAAAAATCGTGCATACTCATTGCCTTGTGCCGCGGCTCGGATCAGCCATTCTCTGGCCTGCTCACGATCCGGAGGAACATCCCTCCCAAAGAGATACAGCTTGCCCAAGGCGTACTGTGCAAATTGATTTTCCTGATCAGCGGAGGCTGTCAGGTACGCAAGAGCCTTTTCCACATCCTTCGGTACAAACTCACCGGTGAGATAAATCTTTCCGAGACGATACTGTGCAAATTGACTGCCATGGTCTGCGGCCTTGTCAAGCCATTCCATCGCTTCATCCCATCGTTTTTGCGTGAGGAGCAGCCTCCCGAGGGCGTACTCCGAGAAATCATTACCGGCTTCTGCCGAGCGCCGAAACCACTGTTCTGCCTTTGCATGGTCACGCAAGGTGGAGAGATCATCCCGATAGAACTTACCAAGCTGATGCGCCGCAACGGTATATCCCTCCTCCCAGAGCTGCTCCAGCGCTTTGACCGCTTCTGCGTGTTCCGCATCCAGTGCATAGATGTCCTGCAGGACAGCCTTTGCGGCGCGGTAACGCTGCGCCTGCTCGTACACGCTGTAGGACTGATGCTCCTCCTTCTGAGTTTCCGGCTCCGGCTCATCCTGCATTCTTTCATCTTCAAAGGTTGGGAGGCCGAGACGGATGTTCTCAGCCTCCCGGATGATGTCGTTCTTGATTTTACGAAACTCCTTGCGTTGAGACAGCGGGAGTTGCTCCCATGGGGTGTTGTGACCGTAGCACTCGTTCAGTTCCTCATGGATCTGATTCCACACCTCATAGCACTCAGAGACCTCCGGCAGCTCCGCCAGCGCGTCCACGATGGTATCAACAAGCTGCTTCAGCGGCTTCTTGAGATAGCCATACTGTTTCTTTCCGGTAGTCGTTTCCAGTACCTGCACAAGCTGATGCATGTTGTCCTCGATGATCGGGCTGTCACAGACCTGACGCTGCATCCGGCTGATCATTTCCCGCATAGCATTCTGCGCTGCCTCCACCAAGTCTGAGTAGGCCACATCCTTGCGCTCATAGATTTGCTGCATCTCATCCCGGAAGATAGCATTGGTCAGCTTGGAGCGCATCGCCGCGATCCCGTCCTTGGTCAGGAAGCCTTCCTTGGGATCATCGGACCAGACCATCATATGAATGTGTGGGTGATGCCCTTCGTCATGGAAGGCGGCATACCAGTGAAAGTTCTCGAGCGATATCTTCATCGACTTCGCCAGCGTCGGTGCGTTCTCCATGAGGAGTGCGCGCCACGCATCGGCGTTGTCGTATTCCAAACGGGCGGCATCCTCACGGCGCAGAGAGTAGATGATGGTCCACACATTTCCCTCATGCGCTTCCAACTCCGACATTGCCGTGGCAAGATCTACGGCAGTGGCAGAACTGAACAGGCCATGAGTACCTCGCTTCTGCACGCGGGGACGGGTAGCAATGTACTGCATGTATCCGCTCTCCGGGTCTATTTCGTGAAGGTTAGCATCCAGTGCCATACTGATAAATGCGGAAGCCGTACCGAGCGTCGGCGTTTTGCAGTAGTCCTCGTACTCAAACAGTTCCACCGCATCCGGAAAGTCATGGAGCAGTTTCTGGATGAGCTCACGCTGACCTTTTGTGACCGCACTGTTTCCGGCAAGCTTCTCCACACCTTCACGGGTAGCAATGTAGCGCATGTACCCGCCTGCTTTTCCGGATTTGATATAGCCGCTTTTCTGTACGAGCTTCGCCATCGCTTACACCGATTTCTGAAAGTCCATCGCATCCTTGAAAGAGATGCGGCCATTAGTCCGCTTCATATCTCGGATGGCCTTGCCGCGCAGACGCTCGTATGCGCCTTCATCAATGTCGGTATCATAGGCAATGATCTGCGCCATCAGGTTGATGTCCACGCCCTGCTTGAAAAGCAGAGAACCGATGCGGCCTGCGAAACCGTCCAGCGTTCCGGTCAGCGTCGTGGAGAGCACTTCAGGCAGAAACGCACTGGCGTTCTTTGTGTTCAAGTAGCCGACATAAAACTTGAGCGCATTCATCACGAACTCGCTTCGGCTGCTGCAGTTATCCAGCTTCAGGTGTGCATCGATCTCTCTGTCCATATCCTCGGTGATCCAGAAAGCCTTTTTGATCTTATTGTTGTGTTCCATTGACAAATTCCTCCTAATTTTCGTGTTGTCCCCGCTGGAAACCCTTGTCCCACGGGGATATTTCGGTTTATAGGGTCCAGGCCGCCCTGCAAGGTGCTATTTTGTCCCCAGCCTAAAAAGCCGAAAACTGCCCGCACTGCGGGCAGAAGTGGTTCGAGCCGGGGTGCTTTGTCCCCGGCTCTTTCTCCTGCTTTTCTTTCGACGGATGCCGATATCCCCACAAAGCGGTTCAAAGCCCACCCAAATCCCCACGGTGGGGTACTCGCTCGGGCTACCTGTAAAAAGCGCACACAGCGGCCCACAGGGGCGGACACGGCGGTTACATCTGCATCTCAGGAGCCTGCGTTTCACTGTCCCGAAGCTGTCGGGCGTACTCGTGCAGGCTCATGCCGGTCTGCTGCTGGCAGAACGCCTCCATCTTGCAGAGCAGGACTTCCTGTTCGGCTGCGTTGAGAGGGTAACTCCAGTCTTCTTCCGAACCGTCTCCCTTGCAGAGGTTCAGATCCAGTGTGTTGCACAGACGATCCTGCTCCACGTCATAGTTAGCGTAGATGTTGAGCCAGTCATCGTTCTGATCGGTGCAGACAAATGTACCGAAGGCAGCATCCACATCGAAGTCCGCCTGCAGATAAAAGTTGAGCTTTCCGTCCGATTCGATAATCTCCTCACCGAAAGAAAAATTCTGTGCAGAGAGATGCCCTGCCGAGGTGATCTCTTTGCCATTCAGATGATTCAGCAGTTTGCGCCACTGCTCATCTGCCGAAGCAAAGTACGACCTCGTTGCATGGTATGACGCCACGGACACATCCCGCATCGCCCAAGTCTGCCAGCCATCCATAATGTGAACAGCGGAGAACTCACGCTTGTCGAAGTTCACATCGAACACACCGCGTACCTTTCCGGTGTTCTCCATGCGTACAGCGGTCAGAGCATTGTATTCCTCCGCGGTGATGGGACGACCGCCTGCAAACATTTTGATAAACAAATCCGGCACAGCAGCTTTCTCGCCGGTGATGTAACTGCGCAGCTTTTTCCCGACAGCCAACAGCTCCTCACCGGGTGAGGTCTTGAAGTACCATTCTTGACCACGCTCCGTCACATGGTAGGCGGCATAAGTGCGGGCTGCTTCCTCCTCTGCGCGCTGTGCGGCAGCTTCCGACTGAATCGCGCGGCTGATGCGATCATACTCCAGTTCCGGAAGCCGATTGCAAAGCTCGTCCAGTACATTCTCCAGATGCTCCTGCAGGGTTTCATCCTTGAGATGCTTCTCGATAGCATTTTTCCAACGCTGGTCGATCCACAGAACGATTTCTTCCTGTTGTGCCATATCAGTTGCCCTCCTTTACCACGGCTGCCGCGGGCTTCGGTTCACTATTCGGCGTTTTCGGAGCAGCGGATTTGGCCGTGCGCTTGGGCTTGGGAGCAGGGACAGCCTTGCTGTCCAGATACTCCCGCACAGCTTCCGGCACCGTCTGCTCATAGAGCTGCTTGAGTGCATCGTCCATGCGGGCCTGCACGGAAGAGTGTTCCTTGCGGAGCGAGAACTCCAGTGCGTCCAGCTTGTCATCGTCAAAGGTGAGAGTGATATTTACTTTTTTCATGTTGTACCTCCTCAGTCATAATTGATATACGGAATCTTCAACCAGTGCGTCCAACCTCGGTCAGCCAATTCTGTTTTGACAACACCGTACTTGGTACCCATAGCTTCAACGACCTGACCGCCGCCAATGTAAACGCCGATGTGCCCGTCATGCCAAACGGCAAGACCGGGAATGTCCGGCATGGTATCGATGGGACCGGACTCCGTGGCGCTGTAGTACATCTGATTGGCACCGATGTCCGGCATGCCGTGAGTTCCATAGTCAATGGTCATTGTTTCCGGGGACAACCAGCCGTACCCCTTGATGAGTCCCACGCAGTCGGTGGTCCTGCCGCCCAGCCAGTTGGCACGGATAAAATCTTCGTAGCTGCCGACACCGTCAGGATACTGATCCAGTTTGTAGGCAAAGAGCGATTCGGTCAGCACATCGCCATAGGTTCCCCAGACATAGCCCCAACCGGATTCCCATGCGTGGATGGCGTAGGTTACAAGGTCAGCGGCGTTTTTACTGTTGGGATCGGTAAAAGCTGAGATGTCCAAGTCGATACTGCTTCCATCTCCGCGAAGGAACTCACCGTTGTAATTCCCGCCGCCCGCAGCGCCGGCGATCATGGAATAGATGTGGTTGATATTGCTCTTGTCGTCCTCTGTGATCGTCCTGCCAAGCTCTGCTTCCAGATTGGCATACGCTTGATACAGTGAGACCGGAACAGCGATGGTGTATTCTTCTACCGTGCTGGTAACCGTGCCATCGCCGTTCTCGATATCTACCGTGCGGGTACGGGTTTCCCAAGTGTAGAAGCATTCTACGAAGCGGCTTGCCGCCCGTGCGGACGGCGCATTCTCGCCAAAGCAGAGGGCATAAAAAACGGCCTTGATCCGAATCGGGTCAAGGCCGTTTCCGCTTTCCGTTTGCCCATTGACGGAAGCCACTGCCGAATCCAGAAGAGAAAAAGCGGTACGCATCTCCTCAATATGATACCGGAATTCTGCGGGTACTTCTGTTGAGTAACTCACGCCATAGAAGGCTGCAGCTACCGCCTGGTTGTTGTGATCCGCACCTCCGGAGCCAATAGAACACAGAAGTGCGATGAGTACAATGACTGGCGAGAGAATTGCGACCAGCGTCCATCCCACGCCTTTGCGCAGCTTTTCGTTAGAGAGCACCGTCGCCGCGGCTTTTGCGATCATGCCTGCAGATACTGCCATCAGCGACCACCCGCCGTTCCAAACAGCTTTTCCTTATATGCCGGAGCATGTACCTCCAACAGGTAGCGCTCGTTGCCGCACTTGTACAGGCAGACACCGCGCTGGGGAAACTTGATGAGGTTATACTCCGCCTCATCCAGCTGGAGCATCTCCATGTAGCTGCGCTTGTCAATAGAGCCTGCGTTAAACAGGAACTGGTGAGGCGGGATGCTGAACAGCGGCTTGGTCATTTCGCGCACCTGTTCCTGATCAAAGTCCTCCAGATTCTGCGATGCCAGCAGCATGGCGGATTCCTTTTTGCGCACACGCTTGAGGCAGTTACGGATGTACTCAATGGCCGTGGGATTGGACAGCCAGATATACAGCTCGTCCAGTGCTGCTACGGTATTGCCGACCGTCAAAAGCTTATCCGACATGAAGGACAGCACATTGAACAGCATAGCGTTGCGGACATTTTTAGCGGCACTCAGCATTCCCTTGACGCCGAAAACGAGGAAGCGGCTGGAGGTAATATTGGTATGTCCATTGAAGAACTGTGCATCAGCGCCCTTGCACATGGAATGCAGTCCCAACAGCACTTCCTGCAGGAGCTTTTCCGTATAGAGCAGATGAGCGTTTGGATCGTAGCTTTTGAATTCTTCTTCGATCAGGTCATAGAGGTCAGAGAGGATCGGATAGTCTTCCGGTCGCATGCGGCGGAAGTTGCTTCGCTCCGTGATTCCCCATTTCGCATAGAGCTTGGACACCATAATCTCAATGGTGTCGATGTGGGCATCGCTGAAATCCTTATAGGCTCGGAAGAAGTCCTTGAGAAAGGAAACATGCTGTGCCAGCAAAGTGCTTTTGCGGAAGGCTTCCGGCGCTGCCGTATCGTCCGGGTCACCGCCATCATCCCAGCATTTCGGCTCCAGTACATTGATGATGTACTTTCCCGCCATGAGGTCGGCAAAGCAGCCGCCCACGGCCTCGCACATTTCCTGCTGCTCATGCTCGGCATCCAGCGTGATAACGGACTTTCCGGACTCCAGCAGATTGAGGATTAGGAGCTTCATCAGATAGGATTTGCCCTGGCCGGAGTTACCGAGAATGAGGATGTTGGCGGAGGTCTTGTCCTCATCGCGCTGGTCGAAGTCCACGAGGATGTTGCTGCCGTACTTGTCCCGTCCAACATAGAAGCCCTTTGCGTCCGTTTTACCGCTGTAGTTGAAGGGATAAAGATTCGCCACAGAGCTTGCCGGGAGGACACGCTCGAACTGCTGGCCGAAGGCGTTGTATCCCACGGGACTGGCACAGCAGAAGCCCTGCTGCTGACGGAGCAGGAGCCTGTCCACATTGAGCTTGCTCCGCACCAGTTCCGTCAGCACATCGGTCTGGAGCAGTTTCAGCGTGTTATAATCCGAAGCGGTCAGCTCGATATAGACGGCGCAATGGAGCAGCGGCTCTCGGTTGCGGTGCATGGAAGCCACCAGCGATGCCACATCCTGTAGATTGCTTTCCGCCGTGATCGTCTGCTGCAGGTCGTTGGTGTTGGAGCTGCTCATGCGGTTTTTGTTTGCGGCATTCTGGATGATGCGCTTTTCCTCGGCAGGTGTTACCTGGCGGGTGTAGATGCGCAGCGTAATCCCATCCTTTTCACCCAGATGTCGGAGAATAGCCTGCTCATCGGTCTGCGTGGGATACTCCCGCAGCGCCCACACGCAGCGAAAGGTGTTGCCGCAGATGAAGTGATCCGGTTCGAACTTGACCACGGAAGGTGCAATCATATCCAGGAAGGATTTGATACCTGCAGTCTCCCGGCTCTGCGGCGCTGCTTTTTTCGTTTTCTTTGCCAAATGAATCCCTCCTTTACTCACCGACAATAACCCAGCAGTCACCGTCGAAGTCCTCGAACTTTTCTGTTGTCACGTTCTGTTCAAAGTAAACACCCAGCATTTTTTTGAGATCCTGCTCGGTGGCTCGGCGGGTCGTGAAGCCGTTGTCGTTGATGTTCTGCTCGATGCGGGAAAGGTAGGAGAACACATCGGACTCCTGTTCGCCGCGCAGACGGATGATAATATAGAACTCACGGCTGGACGCCATGAGCACTTGAATGCGGTCCAGGTGCTTGCTGTCCTGTTCCAGCAGTCTGCGGACCGCTGGCAGTTCCTCCTGGCTCAGACGCTCCCGATAGAAGTCCTTATTGCGCTCGAAGGATTCCTTGGAATTGAGCGCCAGCATCTCGATCTCCGCCTGTCCCTTTACGACATTCAGCAGCGCATAGATGCGGGCGCTGATGCTGGAATCCGGCAGGACGGAGATGTTAGTGGGCTTGATGATGAAGAACACGAGATTGCCCATACGGGTGGCAATGCAGTAGTCCTTGATCTCCTCAATGCCCATGAGCTGCCGTGTGGAGCAGGCGGCTTTGTCCTTTTTCTGCTTTTTACTCACGACTCCAACCTCCAATCATAGAATTGCTGCTTTGTAATCAGGAACGCGGCGGCATATTTGAGGAAATCCAATATGCTGGTTCCGTCGAATCGAATGCTGAGGAAAGCGTAAACAGCCGTCAGCACCAGCGGCAGGGCGATGCCTGTCTGGGTCAGCGCCAGCACAGAGATAAGAAGCCCCACGCCGATGATGCCGATGTCCCGCAGCTCCCAAAGCCACAGCATGGCTTTTGCGGTCAAATTATCAGGGTAAATATAAATTGCTCTCACCTCCAGAGAATAGAGATGGCCGCAGGTTTCCCTGCGGCCATCCAGTGGGTTGATTATTCTTCTGCGTTATCCAGCGCCTGCTGGATCAGCTGTGTGATGAAGTCCTTCTGCTTCAGGTGATTCTTTTCCAGATACTCTTTCAGTTGGTCGAAGAGTTCTGCGGAGATTTTCACCGCAAGGGTGCGTTCTGTCTGCATATCGTTTCCTCCTTCAAAGTGTTCTGCGAAGATGCGCTCCACATATTCCGCCAGTGTACCCAGCTTCATTTCTTCTTTCTCTGCCATGATTCTTGCGTGAAGCTCTGCCGGGATCATGGCGCAGAGGTTCTTTTTGCCCTCCATCGGTCTGCTCCTTTCCTCGATTTTGCAAGCAAAGCATACCGGAAGAAGTCATGGAAAGCTATTCACAAAACTCAACGAAGAAGCTATGCGAAACGGAAGCAAAACCACCAAGGCAGCTATACCGCCCGAAGGGCTGCGGCAATCCGACCCATGATGAACTCCACACAGGGTATCGCCACACTGTTGCCCAGCGCTTTATATCGGGCAGAGTCCGATGCACCGGGGATATCTGTCCATCCATCCGGAAAGCCCTGCAGGCGCTCACACTCCAACGGTGTCAGGCGTCGGATGAGATAGGCATAGGCTTCCGCCTGTTGGCAAACGAGATCGGTGGCGTCCTTATGCTGGCGGGCGTTTTGTGTGCTGACTACGCCGTTCTCACGGAAATCATCCACACGCTGGCGGCTGTAGACTGCATGATGATCAGTGGCCGTCAGCGTATATGCGATGTCCCGCTGATATCCGATCCCGTTGCCGCCGTTCTGTGGCTGCCGGTCAATGGCGTTTCCGGTAATGCAGAAGGTTTCTTCCTGTTCTACGAGCGGCACGTTGTTTCCGCCGGTTCCATATCTTGCGGACATGGTAGGCGCCACCTGATGAGGACCGGTGTACCGGGCATCAATGCCGTGATTTTCATAGACCAGCGGCTGGTGTCCATGCTCCTGCGCCCGCAGCGTACCGGACACATTCTCGGAGCATTCCATCACGCTTCCGCCCTGGTCATTCAGGCACAGGACGGACGGCATACAGTTTCCGCTGGCAGAGCCTTTTAGCGTAGGAGCCAGTTCCTCGCCATACCCAATGCTCCCAGCAGAGGCGCCGGCTCCTGCCGAGAATGCGGCCGCCACGAAGGTCTGCTGTTTCATTCCCGGCTGTGCATTCAATGCACCCGCAATATCATGTAAGTCACGGACCTCGTCCCTTTGGTTGGCAGCAAAGGCCATGACACCGTTTCTGCCGGTGGACATCCCGCAGTTCACGCCGAGCGTGGCCGCAACATCGCCGGTCAGGTCACCATTGTAGCCGTCAAATCCCTCGACGGTGTCATCCGGCTGCGTCACGAAGGTCTGCATCTGCATATTGGTGGTCGCCATCAAGGCACCGGATACGCCGTGCAGGTCAATGCCCTCATCCCGCTGGTTGATATGGAATGCGTTCAGATCCGTAGGCTGTCCGTCCGGGCGCATCAATCCGGCTTGGATCTTCAACGCCCGTTCCAGCTTCGGCGGCAGAGCTTTTCCGCGTTCAGAAGCTCGGCGCAGGATCCCCAAGCATGCCTTCGGGGATAAATAATATTTTATCGGCGGTGCGTCCTGCAAAATCTGCGACAAGGAAGATCCTCTTGCGTCGTTGGGCGACACCCCAGTATTGAGCATCCAGGCACCGCCAAGCCAGGGAGAAATCAGTTCCCAGTAGGATTCGCCCAGCAGATTGCCATGGCCAGGGGTAAGGTCCAGGGACATAAACGGAACCGCACTTAACTCGGACGATCTCTTCGAGGACGATACGGAAGTCCTCGCCTTTGGGAGTTCCGCTGGAGAAGGCTCCTGGAACATTTTCCCACAGCATATACCGAGGTCGGACAGCGTGACCTGCTCGGCCTCTTTGTTCGTCTGCATTTCTCATCTCCTTTACCAGTCGAACCTGCTCCATAAACAAACCGGAGCGGGCGCCGGATAATCCGGCTCTCGCTCCAGCCACGGATAAATCCTGGCACGGGCTGCCGCCGCAGATGATATCTACGGGCGGCAGTTCTGCGCCGTTGAGCTTTGTGATGTCACCCACATGGATCATGCTTGGGAAGCGCTGCTTCGTGACCTCAATGGGAAAGGCTTCAATCTCCGAAGCCCACACCGGCGTAATGCCGCTGCGAATGGCAGCCAGAGGAAAACCACCGATGCCGTCAAACAGGCTTCCCATAGTGAGCCCGCTCATTTTGACACCGCCTGCACGATCGTGCGCGTGGTATTGACGGCAGCCTGCGCCGTATAAACTGCGGACATGATATTTGCTCTTGTTGTCGTATCCAGGCCAAACGCTCCGGCAATGCGGGGAATCTCGCCAGCCGAAAGCATCAAACCAAGTCCCAACAGTGCGTGATCCTTAAACACCATAAGTCCGGCGATGAGGATAGTCGCCTGCAAAAATGCGGTCAGGCACAATCCAATGATCTGTTTGCACCACTGGATGAAGCCGTCCGTATAGCCACGGGGCACAGAGAACATATATAGACTTCCCACGGCAATCTGGATCAGCAGAATACCTCCGCGCTTGAGATTGGCGAAGAAGACCTTGATGATCGCATACGCCATAAGGATGATGCAGAACAGGATCATGATCCCGCTGGTGATACTGCCAAAGCCGAGAAACGGGCCAGATGTCAGGTCGGTCAGCGATTCCACGGCGCTGAACTCCTGCATAATATCACTTGCCGCATCTCCGATGGATGCACCGTAGCCGGTGATCCCTGCGGTGAGTTGCCCCTGCAGCGTTACCGAAAGCTCATAGAGCCGGACCGGAACGACAGTAAACAGGCTCACGGCCATAAAGCCCTTGATGGCATTGAGCGCGGTTTCGCGGATGTTGCCCCGCCCGCTGGAATACTCGATGCCGCATTCAAAGCAGGCCACGACCAGCCCGGTTCCGTACAACGCCCAAGCGAGATAGGAGAAGAACAGTACGATGCTCTGCACCCAGGACATTTCGAAGAGTTCGACACCCATGTTTCCCATCTCTGCGAAGAAGTTGCCGAGAAAGCCCACGACCTGACCGTAGAACCAATCCACGATCTGGCCGAGGATCTTATCGGCAACAAAATCCCAAATAAACATTGATCGGTTTCACCTCCTCCGGGTGAGGCCGTACCAACTGCTTGGGATATGGCAAAGGCCGTACAGTTGGCACGGCCTTCAAATCATGCTCGGTTTACATTGTCTGCGCCCACTGCTGATCGGCAGACTGGCTCATGTCTTGGAACACTTCCAGATAGTCCGATACTGCGTTGGAGAGCTTCTCGTAGTCCTGCCGGGTGGGGTGATACACATACCAGTCTACTTTTCCATAGTCATCCCAAATGTGCGGGTCAACACCATTGCGGAAGTTGGGGTTGGAAGTTACCTTCGCCCCCAGCAGATCCGAAAAGCGAAGGCGCAGGGTATCCACCTGTCCTTCGCTGCGGTTGAGGATCGTCAGCTGCAGGGCATTATACTGGCTACCGATCATGCCGGTGACGAATTGGATCTTCGCCCGGTTCATATCGCTCAGACGCACATAGCAGGCTCTGCCTACATAGGTGGCATCGGGATACTGCTCTCCGATGATCTTTCGGAGTTCCTGTTCGTAAAAAGTCATTGCCTATGCCTCAAATTCCAATGATCTGCCAGATGTACAGCGGTGCTGTCAGCGTGAACACGAGGCACGCAAACAGGATGGCGGGAGCCGTCCACTCGAACTGGCCACTCTTTCGGTAGTCAAAATAAGCCGTACCAAGTTTGGCGAAGAAAAACACCGCAAGAATCAGGTCGATGGCGGGAAACACCACATTGTTGACGACGGTCTTGATCTGCGTGGATGCCGTGGCCCAGGTGCTTTCCACCGCTCCGGCCACATCGCCGGTGCCGGCAGCAAAGGCCGTGGTTCCCATCATGCAGACCAACAGCAGGGACAGGGTCAGCATCACACAAAGGCGCTTGCATTTCATTTTGCTCATAGATACCTCCAATTCTTGTTGTTATTTTGAGGGTGCGATATGCCATTCTTCCCACAGGTCACCGGCGATGCGCACGGAATCCGTCAGGTTCATACTGAGCATTCCCGTGGGTGTCCAGCAGTCCAAAAGCCAGGTATACGGCGTGTAGCTGCCGTCCGGGTACCAGATAGGTGTGAAGTGGGTCGGGCGGTCATAGGTGCTGTAGGGATTATTTTTGAAAGCGAAGGTGGTACTCTTGCCGCTGACGCTGCGGTTCAGCAGTCTCCAGAAGCCTTCGTACCCGAATTCAGGGAAATAGGTCACGGCATTCTGCGCCGCCGTGACAGCCGCGCTCTGCGTGGTCGTTACTCTGGCCGTTACTTTCTCCTGAATTCCGTACCCGCTTTTCATGGTAGCTGCGGTCGCAGTGGGCGACAGGCTGTCCGGCGTGATGCGCATGGATGCGCTCAGGCTTGCGGCGTAGCTGTTGTAGTCAAACTCCCACCAGCCATGATCCTCCCACCAGCCGTTATCTACCCAGTGATACCAGCGGTCACGGTGAACCACATTGTTATCATCCACCCAGCGATCCGTGTGCCAGCACTTCTCCCAGTTCTCTACCCATTCCCAATTTTCCTGCCACCAGGGTGACCAAATGCCCCAGGAAGCGGATGTTACCTGTTCTTTCTCTGGAATAGAGACCAGACGGAAACGGTCATTGCGGTCATCCGCCACCGGGTTGGGCGGATCGTTGCCGTCCAGATCCACGATGTTACAGGTGATCATGCTCTGCGCCGTGCCGCCGCCAGACACGCTGACGGCAATCGTAATGACGCATGGCTCTGACGGCGTGTGCCACTTCACCCATACCAATTGACTGTCGCCGTCCGGATAGTAGACATTGCTGACGGTGTAAGTTCTGCCTTGAATCACAAAGCGAACAGTCACAGGATTATCCGGGTCGGACTGCCCGCCGCTCACCTCCACCGAGGAGATCACATCGGTATCGACTCGGTATTCATAGTCGAAGTCGTTTACATCGGGCGGCTCCAGCTCACCGTTGAAGCGGACGACACCGATGCCGAGGGACAAGATGATCTGATCGTTGCTGACCTTGCTGTTTGTGCTGCCGGACCATGCGGGATAGCCCAAGTCAGCTTCTTCAAGGAAGATGGCCAGCGGCAGATTCTTATGGGTCAGCGATCCCATCTTGCTTCGTAGATCTCCGTTTACCTTTTGGTCATAGAGCGCCGCTTCCGTGGCCGTCATGGCATAGTAGGCTCCACCGTAGACGAAGTAGGCGATAGGCTCGACAACGATTTTGTAATCGCCGGCAATAAGCGTATCAAAGTCTATTCCCACATATCCGGCAATCGCCCGAATGACTTGCTCGTCTGTAAAGTAGCTTCGAATCGCCGCAATGCTGGCGGGATAGTCGCCGGACGAAATGATGCGAGGCAGACTCTGCGCCGGACGGACGCAGACATAGCCGCCCACGACAGGTGACAACGCCCGCCCGCTGTTATAAGAGAGCTTGGATACCTTTCCGAAGTGGATCATGTTGGTGCTCGGATTCTGATTGCTCCAGTCAACGGTATTTCCCACGACAGCGTGGCTGTCCACATTCACCACGGAAATGCGGACACCGTCCATACCCGGATTCCAGTAGTTGGTGGATGTGCCGCTGCCCATGCCGCCACCACCGCCATCGAAGTTGCCGTCACCGGTGGCATAAGCCGGAACAACCGCACCCAGCATGAGCACAAGGGAAAGAATAAGTGCGAGAAGTCTCTTCATGGATTCCTCCTTTCAACGCTTCGGAAAAAGAAAAGGCGCAGCCATTTCTGACTGCGCCATGCTGATTGGGAGTACTGTTAGTTCCCGCCGCCCATTTCACCGATTTTATTTCCGTTTTCGTAGATGTCCTGTCCGTCGATGACCGTGTTATCGCCGCTGCTGTCTACATAGCCGAAGCCCGGCACATATACCTGACCGGAGGAGTTCGTGCTTCCTGCGGCAGGCTGGGATTCCGCAGGCTTGGAGGTGGGCTGTTCCGGATATGTGGGGTGCGGTTCATCCTCTGTCTTGCGTTCCGAGGGCGGCACATCCTCCGCTTTGTGATCATCCGGAAGTGTCGCCGTGCCGCTGGGCGATTCCGGCTTTTCTGGAGCGTTCGGTTTAACAGGGTTCGCCTGGATGGTCTGCTCCGTGCCGTTGGAGTTTGCACCCTGGCCGGGGTCACTCTGTTCCGGCGTCAGCGAGGGGACATTCACATCTCCCTGGCTATTGTTGATGTTCACATTGGGATCGTTGCTGTCCGACTGACTGCCGGATACCGTTCCGGAGGGCGTCACCGTATTTCCACCGAAGCGTCCGGCGATCCCGATGACGGCCACACCGCAGAGCAGGCAGCAGGCGGTGATGAGGATGATCCGTTTCGTCTTGTCGTTCATTGATTTTCCTCCTTTTTCTGATTTATCTCTTGATTGGACAATACCACACCTTTCGGCGTAAGTCTATTGGGAAAGCGAAACTTTTTCAGAATACCGGCACATATTTGGCTTCCGTGTGCAGCGTCATTTCAGCTGCGGGCAAAAGGTTTCCAAGAAAGCGTACCGGTACCTCCAAGCGGATCTCCACTGCGGCGGTATAGCCCTTGCTTTGGCCGGAACTGAGGGCGTTGTTGCTCAGCTCCACGCTCAGGCCAGAGATGGTATATTCCACGTTTCCGTTTGAGATCTTCTGATATCCGCTGCCGGTGTTCTCCAGTCCAAGCGTTGATGCCAGCTGACCGTACACATCGCCGGTATCCACGCTCTCATCCCATCGGCCTGTGCCGTCCGGATACCAGCCTGCGGCATAGCCCTCCCGCACAGCGTGGTACACATCATCATAGTTGTCGTTGATGGTGGAGATGACCGCCTGTTGGGCAGCCTCCTTGACACCCTGGGCAATGATCCACACCCGGCTGAACTCCGCGACCGTGCAAAAAAGCATCAGCAGGACCAGCACGATGGCAAGGATCATAGGGGTGCCCTCGCCGGGGTGGCGGCGAAGGAAATGGTGCTTGCTCATTTCCAATACACCTCCGACTTTCCGGTGGCCTCCGACCGCAGCGTAATGGGAAATGAGCCGAAGCCACCAAACAGGCCGATGTCCATGTCCAATGTCAGCGTTACGGTGACTTCCTCGTTGAGCTGGATGCGACCCGTTTTCGACCAGCGGATATTGGGATCAAGTCCGGTGCTGTCGGTGAGTGCTGCGGCACGGCGGCTGGTTTCCGTTCCGACTCTGCCGGAGATCTCCGCTTCCCGCACCAGCTCCACCGCATAGGTGTCAAGCTGCTGCTTGGCGACGAATACCGGCAGGATCCGCACCGCCAGTGCCAGCACCAGCATGGCACAGACCACCAACACGCACACATCGATATAGCCCTCGCCGGAGTGCCGTTTTCGTAATTTCTTCATAGGCATTCCTCCTTAAAACAGCGAACCCAGCGAGTTGATGATCTGGTAGACGATAATGACGATGTACGTCAGCATGAAGCACATGAGCATGAGGAAGCTGAACACCCGGATCTTTGGCGGGATCTTCGCCGCCTTGGCTTTCAGGCGCTGCAGCTCCAGCGCTTTCAAGTCGTGGGAGAGCATTTGAAAGTACATCCGCCCATCATCGCCCCGCAAGATGCCGACGAGACCGCGGACGATATCCGAAATGATAGCAGAACCCATACGGGCTTCGAAACGGATGAGCGCCGCTTCATAAGAGGAGGAGCGCATATCCGCCGTCAGCACATCCAGTTCACGGGCAAAGTCGGGCCCGGCGTGTTTCTTGTAGTTCTCCAGAATACGCAGGACATCCCGGCTGGCGGCCAGTTCCTGATGGATGGTCGCCACGAAGCGAGGCAGTTCACCCTCCACCAGTTCCATTCTGGCCTTGCACAGCTCATCCGCCCGACGGCTCTCCTTGAAGTAAGTGAGCAGCGCCAGTATTACCACCAATGGTGTCAGGATGGGCAAGATCAGGAGGCACGGGATGATCCCCAGCAGGATGAGACAGGGCTTCAGAACGGTGTAAGCCGTAAAGACCTCGGGGGTCATATCCAGTCCTGCGGCAGTCAGCTTCGTTTCCAGCCGTCTGCGTTTGTAGGCATCCAAGCGGATCAGCGGAGCCAGCTTCAGCGACCATCCCAAGACGAGCGTCTCCATAGATTTCACAAGACTGCGCTCCTTGCGTCCTGCGGAGATGAGGGCACGCTCCGTTGCCAGCCTGGGGATCTTCAGTAGGTCCGCCAGAACGAAATACAGTCCGGCGGCCAAGGCGGCACCGAACAGGAATAACAGCAATTTCACCCTCTCACCTCCGATACTCAATGGGCTGCGTCAGCTTCACGACGAATGCGAAGGACACGAACACAGCGGCAAGGCAGACAGCGATGACCATTTGACCGGGGATGGTGGCTACCAGTGTGTGATACCAGTCCTTATTGATGAAGCGCACCAGCGGAATGTTGATCAGCACGAGGATTGCCATGGTGATGAACTCCTTGCGGGGGCCAAACACCAGATTTTCCAGTTCCGCATTGACCACCCGCATATCCGACAGCTTGCTGACGATGGGCGTCAGAATGCTTGTCAGGCTTCGGTCTGTCTGACAAGCCATTACGGCATCGCACCATTCCCGCCAGACCTCATTGTCGATGGCGGCTTTCAGGTCAGTAAGCGCCGCATCCATATCCGGGTCGATGTGCTTGATACGCATCAGGAAATGCTGGAATACCTCCTGCACCGGAGGGTGCAGATAGCGAACATTCTCCTCCACGGCCTGCTGAAAGTTCTCGGTGCGCAGGTAGGCTGTAGTAATGACGGACAGCGCAGTTTCCAGTTCTGCTGCCACATCCTTTTTGAAGCTGCCCGCCGTGAGCTTGACATACCAAAATGGGGTCAGCATCAGGCCGACAGCCAGTACCGGCACGAGGAATGCGTTTCCTGCGGCAATGGCGATACAGGCACCCAGTGCAAAGCAGAGCATAGAGGTGAAACACACCAGCGGGAACTTGTCTGTCCGTCCGGAGGCTGCCAAGACCGCCTGCGCCTCGGTGATCTCACGCCGGAGGAACCCCGCCTTTTTTCGCCTGGTCGTCTCGTTGATATCGGCACGGATACTGCCGGGAGCTGCGGTCAAGCGGGCAAAGAGTCTGTCGCTCAGTTCTCGCGGCGAGACATGCAGCACCATAAAAAGCCCTGCAATCATGCCGATGCAGGCGATCAGCTGGATCATAGTCATTCATCTTCCTCCTTTCCTTGAACGAATTGCGCCAACTCTCCAAGAGGCATCCCATTTTCAATGAAACGGTGCCGCAGGCTTTCAGATATTTCCTCACATTTCCGGTGCTCACCCTCGATGATGAAGCGGTTGTCCTCCAGATGGTTGTCTGTGATGTGATACTCATAGAGCTTGTGGAGTCTGCGGCTTCCGTCCGGCAGGATCTCACATTCAGAGATGTTGGTGATGCGGCGCTGCTTATTCTCCAACTGGCGGCAGTAGACCACAATAGGGTACGCCTCGGTGACATATCCCATGAGGGTATCGTCCGGGGTGTCCACGGCGCGTTTGCAGAGGGACACCATGCGGCGGTAGGTGCCCTCACTGGAATTGGAGTGGATAGTGGTCAGCACCGCAATGCCCACACGGGCAGCCTCCTGCGCTGCGTTGGCCTCCGGGCCGCGCATTTCGCCCACGCAGATAACATCGGGGTTGAAACGCAGGGCAATATCCAGCAATGCGATCTGGTCGATACGCTGGCGCTCATTCTCGCTGTCGCGGGTCTGTGTGTGGACGACGGAGTTCGTCACCCTGCCGTCACGCTCACGAATAAGTTGGAGTTCCCTTGATCCATCTTCAATGGTAAAGATGCGCTTGCGGTCCGGGATGGTGGAGAGGAGCCAGCCCGCCACGGTGGTCTTGCCGGAGGAAGTTGCTCCCGCCACGCAGATAGACACGCCATAGCGCAGGCAGGCGGACAAAAAGTCCAGCATTTCCTCTGTGGCCGTGCCACTCTGCACGAAGTCCGCCTTGCTGAGATTTCTGGGATTCACGATACGGATGGATGCGGCAACACCGGCATCCTCATCCAGCACCGGCGTTTTGATGACCGAGATACGAATATTCTTTGCCAATCGGGAGGTAATGATGGGGCTGGCATTGTCCAGCACCTTGCCGGAGTTCTGCAGCATACGGCGTATGACGTTGGCGGCGTGTTCCGGCGAATCGAAATGCTCCTCCAGCTTGGCGGTATGACCGTCCGAATACTGGATCTCAATGTCCCGCCAGGAGTTGATATCGATCTCCTCAATGCCGTCCGCGAAGATGTACTTGGTTAAAAATCCGTACTCTGCCATTTCCGTGTACAGAGCGTCCACCAGTTCAGAGGCCGTCATGCCATCCACAGCAATGCGGTTCTCCTGCAGATACCGTGCCATGCGACGCTTCATCTGCTCTTTGGCATCCGAGTTATCCTCTGTGATGAGGGTGGCGTAGGTTTCCGAGAGATAGCTCTGCACCTGACTGAGTGCCTCCGCAAAGGTGACGCCTTTCTCCTGCGGTGCAAAGAAGAGTTCGCTTGCACGTGGTGCTGTTGCAGCTTCCGCGAAAAGCGACCTTCCGGTGCGCTCCTCGAAGGAGATGTCATGCACCTCTGCCTGTTCTGGCTTTCTCTCCGGTTCTGCGGGGGCGGCCGGGGCGAACAGGGAGTTGCTTCGTCTTTCACCAAGCAATCAGAACACCTCCTCACAGATCCGGTCGATCTCCTTGCGGAATGCGCGGCTATCCTTCATGGAGAGGTCCGCCAGCAGCTCACCGGCCAGATACTGCTCCTCCAGCTCCTGCGAATACGGCAGCCGGAATACTACGCTGCCCAGCACCTGACCGATGCGGTCTGCCGCCTGAAAGGGCTTGATGTTGGATGCTACCCGGTATTGCTTGTCTTTGTCCCATTTCAGTTCTCCCAGAAGCGGAAGCTGACTGGAGAGGTATCCGACCGATTTCAGGTCGCAGCTGGCGAGCTGCAGAACGCTGTCCGCTTCCATCAGCGCCACAGCGGAGAGAATGTCGTTTGCGATGTAGCTGGAGCAATCAATGACCACATAGGGTACGATCTCACGGAGTCTGCGGATGAGCTCCTCCGCCTGCTGCTTGGTGCAGGGCGCATAGGTGTACTCGTTTTCTTTCTTACGAAGGCCAAGCATCGTCAGGTGCGGCAGGCGCTTGAGGGTGGTCAGATTATGCTTGATGAGATTTGCGGAGATGTGCTGGGCGGCAAAGATGCTGCCGAGAGATTTATCGACCTCCAATTCCGAGGGAGGGCAAATGCAGGGCATCATAGGCGCGGTCATATCACAGAGGAGCAGCACCGTATTTTTCTTCCGGGCTGCCAAATGCTTTGCGATTTTGACTGCCGTTACCGTCTTGCCACAGCCGGGACTGCCCCAAACGGCGAGGATGCCGCCTCCGGACTCCTCCATCGGCTCCAGCTCCTCCGGCTCCGTATTGCGGCGAAAGAGGCTGCCTTTCAGGAAATTCATTCGGTGGCCTCACTTTCCGCGGAAGGCTCCGCGCCCTCGCTTTCCTTAGATTCCGTACCCTCTGCGGTTTCGCCACTGTTCTCCGGCTCCGGTTCTGCGTACAGCTCCTCGATCAGGGCATCCTGCGCCGCAATGAACTTAGCGGCGTTTTCGGGCGTTCCGCGATACACCAGCGCCAGATGCAGCTCACTATCCTGCTCCAGCTCCGCCAGTACCTTAGCTTGCTCAGTGGTCACCAGCAGTGTCACGGTGGAGGGCAGTTCCTTTTCATCCACCACCTCACCGGTATTGGCATCGTACCCAGAGGATGCGGTCACCGAGATGACCTCCACATACTGCAGCTCCGGAGGAATGGCTGTTTCACCCTTGCCCTGATAGTCCGCGACGATGACCGTGACGATATCGCCGCTCTCCAGCTTGCCGGAAAGGCCAGTGGCAAAGCTCTTGATGGTAACGGAGATGGCCTGCTTTGTGCCGTCCAGATTATAGAGATAGGCATTCTCTGCCGCAGGGACAGCCGAGAGCTTGCTGGAAAGGATATAGTCTCCCGCTGCCAGATCCGCAGTTGCGTACTTGCCGATGACCTCTTTCTTGTCTGTCATAAGGTTCTGCGGCAAATTGTAGGCACCGACCTCTACCGTCTGGACCATCTCGGCGGTGATCTCGTCGCCTTCCTTGATGTCCTTCGTCACACGGATGATCTCCGTTTTCTCACTGGCGCTGCGGCTGAACAGCGGCGTAACACCGAAGCAGATGATCAGCGCCAGCAGGATACACAGCACACCGATGACGGTGCGATTGCGAAAAATCTTCAAATCGTTTTCCTCCTTATAGAAAATATGCGGGAATAAAAGCCACTGCGAAATATGGCACCAGCGGCTGCTTCTTTGCCGCACTCTGCCGCAGTGCCGGGAATGCACGCATGACAAGGGATGCCAGCAGGAGCGCGACGGACATAAATAAGAATCCCGTGAGTACCCGTCCAACTCCCAACACAAAGCCTACCGCCGCAGCTAACCGCCAATCCCCGCCGCCCATCAGGCCAAAGCCTGCACAGAGGTAGAACGGAAGCATTGCCAGCAATGCCCCCAAAAGGGAGGCGGGGCTGATGGTGATCAGCCCCGCCAAAGCAATGACGATGCAGACGATGTTGCTGACGGTCCGGGTCCTCAGGTCATCCACTGCGGCATAAATGAGACAACCGCAGAAGAGGATCGCCTGCGCCCAGTGCATCAGCCATTGTAGCTGAACATTTCCGTGATCTTCTGGGTTACCGTGGGCATGACCGTATCGTTCAGGATAGCATAGAGGCCAGCCAGTACCAGCGCACCCAGCACAACGGCGATCAGCACCTTGACGGCAGTGTCGATGTAGCCCTCCCCGGCATTGCTACAGACGGCACGGCGGTTGAAGGCAAGCACGGCAGACATGGAATTGACCGCGGCGGTCTTGACGCAAGTGACAGCGGACTTGGCGGTATGGGTGATCTTCTTGATGAACTTCTTCATGAAATACTCCTCCTATAAATTCAAAAGTTTTTTGTTGGTGAGTTCGGTCATTTGCGTGTTGCAGGAGGCCCACGGCCCCGCACAGACAGCAAAAATGCCGGGCGGTCATCTCCCGTCCGGCTCACAAGGTCATATTGATGCATGGGTCCTGCTTCTGCTCGAACCGGATCGACTGGAAGCCTACCCGGTCACAGTAGTAAAATTCGCTGCCGGAATCGTCATACAGCTCCACCACATCCGACAGCGCCATACGGTAGCCCTGGTATCCGGGAGGCGGAGTATCCCGGCAGATGGTATAGATCTGCTCCAGATCGCTGGTGCCGAGGTCGCCGTCGAACACGAGCGTGTAATTTTGGGCATCCGGCTCTCCAAACTTCCGTACCTGATCCTCGTACCCGATGAAGCGCATTGCCACGTCCACATCCTTTTTGAGCTGCCAGATGCGGCAGCCCTTTCGCAGCTGTGCCGGTTCTTCGCCGGTCACCTCGCCGGATACGAGACGGTCAAAGATCCCGTCCTCCCAACGGGGCGTCAGATTCATGCGGCTCAGATATTGGTTGAGTTCGTCCGTGCGGAACATTTCATCCACCACGGCGGTATCCGCCTTCACATATCCCACAGGATTACCGTAAAAGATGAGCCGATTTCGGTTATCCACGGTGAATCGCACCAAGTTCCGTCACCTCCTTTCGCACCGTGGCGCTTACATCTGCTGTTCCATGCCCTGAGCGGGTGCGTCCTCACTCTGCTCCATGCGTTCCTGCAGCCTCTGCTCGTAAGCATCGTTGACCGCATCCACCAGCGCAGTCCTTGCCTCGGCGGTGACGGCATGGAAGGTGTCGTTATACACCGTCTCGCCGTTTTTCTTGTAGGACTCCTGGGGCATGGAGATGAAGCGCCCCTTGTCCGTCTCAATGACACGGAGGCCGTGGACGGCAAATGCGCCGGCGATGGTAACGCTGGCATAGGCTTTGGTTTTGTAGTCGCCGTCCACCATACGGTCGATCCTCGCCTCGACCTGGGGTGCAGGGCCTTCCTGCTGCTTTTTCTTCTGCGTTGCTGCCATAGATTTTTTCTCCTTCCTGTTACATGGATTGGTTGTTCATACCGGGGGATTCGGCGGCTTCTTCCTGCTGGAACTGCGACAGACTCTCTTTGGCCCAATCGGGCAGGAATTTCTCATCCAGCACGCCGACAAACTCATCCCGGTTCCACCTGGTCATTTCACCGTCACTCAGACAAGTGCAGCGCACCGAGCGCCCAATAGCGTGGGGACTGCATCCGAAGCCGTCGTGGGCATACCACAGCTGGTTTTCCTGACTCCAGCAGGACTCTTTCAGCGTATCGGGGCTGAGTACCAGCACCTTACCGATGTAATCCTGCTCGGCACGGTCACCGACGCAATGCTCGGGGTCAAACAGCCCCAGCTTTTGATACGCTTCCCGATAGAGGTCTACGAAGCCATCCAGTATGGCGGGGTGACTTCGGACGGTGATCTCGGCATTGTGCCGCTCGTCCTGCGGAATATATCTTCGCGCCGCCCACTGCTTGTTTGCTCTGCTGAAACGCCCGTCCCAGGAAAGTTCCTGCAGGGTGGTGGCCAGTACCCATTCCGTGCGCTTGTAGCCATATTCCGCAAGCACAGGTTCAAGGCAGTCCTTCTTTAGGTGCATTCCATCGAAGTTCTGACGGATCGTCTCCTCGATGGCATTCCGGCAGGCAACATTGGCGTGGTAACTCTCGCGCCACATGGGAAGCTGATTTCTTTCCTTGGCCTCCTGTGCCGAGTAGGGATAGAGATACTCGTGATCCTTAGTCATCATCCGTATCCTCGGTAATGACCACGGCACCGTCGATGACCTGGATGTGCAGATCCTTGTCCAGAAGTCCTGCATCCCCAAACGCCTCGAGGGGAACCGGAATCGTGATCGTATCCTCATACTCGTCATCGACGCTCTCATCAACGAGCGGAGTTTTATCCTCCGCATCCGAATTGCACAGTGCGTCCAAGGTCATACTGCGGGCGAGACGCACCATGCCCTGCAGTACATCTCTCGTTTCGACCAGTGTCATATCCTTCTTGAGAAGAATGATTGCGTTGTCCATCGTGTGAAGCTCCAGCGTGTCAGTCTCATCGAGTTTGCTCAGGATCAGGGCGGCGTGCTGAACAACAACCCTGCCGTCATTGGTGTAATTGATAAACTTCATATGGTATCCTCCTTTAATTTGTCGTTTTGATTGGCCTTTCCGGCTCATGGATCAGTTCATACCGGGCCTCGCTGCCGCAGTTCAGCAGGCTCTCCAAACTGAGCTGCCAGTAGGCTTTGCGAGGATCATAGTTGGTGATGATAACTTCCTCATATTCGCTGCCCGCCGTCTGGGACATACTGTTGGGGCGCACAACGCGGAAAATGTAGAACTCCTGATACAGTTCGCAAATGTACGGGCAGTAGTTATAGGACACCATGACATAGCCCTGGCTGTTCAGAAGCGTGTCATGGAGACGCTGGTGATTTTCCTTTGGGAAGGCTACCTCATAGCATTCGGCCTCAAAGTACGGTGGGTCACAGTAGATCCATGCGTCGCCACGGTCATACTGGCGGATGACATCCTCAAAGTCTTTGTTCTCTACAATGACATTCGCCAGCCGGCGAGAGCACTCCCAAATCAGGTGGAAGAAGCGGCGGATATCGCAGGGCTTACCACCGAATGATTTGGAGCTGCCGCTGAAGCTGTACCGAACCAGTTTGAAGAAATCTGCGGCACGGCGGACATCTCCACGGGGAGCACGCTCCAGCAGGAGCGTGCGGATGGCTTCGGCCTCGGGCGGTTTAAGCAGGATCTCGGTCAGTTCCATTTCCTCCTGCAGGTAGTCATCTGTGATCTCGCCCTTGGAGAGAAACTTGTACAGGACATTGAAATCATCCCGCGTGTTCAGAGGCAGGAAGCCCAATTCCGCCAGTAGCGCTAAGGGGCGGTTTTTCACACAGCAGAAGAGATTCGTAAGATTGCTGTTGAAATCATTGTAGACTTCCATGCAGCCCGGCTGGATGGGGCGGCTCATGGTTACCGTGCCGCTGCCACCGAAGACATCGATGAACCGGCTGTAGTGATCTGGAGCCATCTTGTTGATGATCCACAGCAGCTTGCTCTTGCCGCCCACCCAGGGAATAAAGCTGTTCAAGGGGCATCACCCCCATCCAGCGGGAGAGACATCTGACCGGTGTCCACATAGTCCGGCAAAGCACTGGACAGGCCACGCTCCGCAAATGCGATCTTATTGATCCGGCTGCGGAGCTGCCGGATGGTGCGCTCCAGCTCCTCGGCAGTAGCGGCGTAATAGTAGCCGCCCTCAAAGCTGCAAACGGGAATGCCGTCACCGCGCAGGGCGTTGATCTCCCGGCGCAGCTCAGAACCGCGCATTTGGAAGCTGCACTCCAACTCCCGGCTGGTGACGGCATTTGCCTCGCCCTTGTGGTAAAGCGCAAGATATTCCGCGAGGGCTTCGTTGATTGCCACAGTTCCTCCTTTCCGGAGCCGTTATCCCGGAATAGGAGACAAAAAGAGCGCAAAAAAGAAGGGGTCGCTTTTCCCCGTCCGGGAATACGGCCCCTTGCTGTGATATTTTTTATCCATTCCGTTCATTCAGAACGGACGGCGTTCTATATGCTCCTGTGAAACATACCGCGTCTCCCATATACTTTAAGAACGGATACCGTTCTAAAGGAGACTACTGTATGGACCAGATAGCGTTGGGAAAACGAATCAAAGCAGCCCGTGAAAAAGCCTGCATGACACAGGAAGAGCTCGCCGCCGCTGTAGATTACAGCGTTGATCACATGAGTGTAGTAGAGCGAGGCGTGAAGGCTCCAAAACTGGAGAAGTTGGTCGCCATCGCCAATGCACTCAATATTGGAACAGATGAACTCCTTCAAGATGACTTGAACACGGCAACAATGCTTCATGCCACGGAAATCTCCGAACGACTTAAGATGCTTTCTCCAGAAGGACAGCGTAAGGTAATGAACGTACTGGATGCCCTGATTGCAGAGTTGAAATGATAAGCGGCACAGAGGTTTGCACTTTTTGCAAGCCTCTATTTTTTTCGACAGAGTTCGACGCTTTCTCTCAAAGCTCCTATGCTATTGTAGCTCAAAAAGAACGGTTCCCGTTCAAAAAACAGCAAGGAGTGATTCTATGAAGAGAAAGAACATCTGCGCCGAAGCAGCACTGCGAGAAGTGGCTCGCAAAAACCATACTACCGTGGAAGAAGTGCGGAAAGAGATTCGGCTGGCGATGATAGCGGCGATGTGTAATCCAGACCCTGCCATACAGAAAAGATGGAACGCGATTCCTCATGCTGGCGACACACTCACGCCGGAGGATTTCATTACATATGTTGAAAGTCAGTGTCGTTAAAAACGGCATTACGCATTTCCATAGTGGCTCGATTAGGTCCTTTGCTTATTCCATCGTCATTGCTTGTTCTTGAGTTTCCTGCACCGGAGTCTGCATCGGCTGATAGTCCTCCCGATGCAGCAGGCCGTAGGAAGTAAGTGCAGCATTGTCATCCTTGATGATCTCGTTCCCGTAGGTGAAGAGATTTACATGAGGCAGGAGCAGTTCCGCCGAGTGGGCATCCATTGTGAAGTTCAGTTCATCAATGGCCGCCTCCTGCGGCGAACTGATCTCCGGCGTGAGGATGTAATCCCCGATATGCTCGGCAAGGCCCGCAGCAGTAGCCAGATCCGTTACCTCGAAATGCTCCAGCAGGGCTTTCAGCTTCGGGATCTGTTTTTCGCGGGAAGGCATAGCCTCCACTGCCTCCGCAAAATCGTTGAAGGCATCCAGCTCCATTGGCAAGTCAGCAAACTCTGCCGCCTGTGGGATGATCCCGTCATAGTCGAGGACCATAGCACCCTCCCAGCCGTCCGCTCCGAGCTGCTTCTGCACTTCCCTCAATGCTTCAGCAGACGCAGGCAATTCCAGCGTGACGGTGCGGTCATCTTCGAGGTCAGGATGAAGGCCAAGGGTGAGCCGGAAGAGATATTCCGGCTTTTCGGGAAGTTCCTTGGCGCAGGGTGGTGCGGTGACCAGTTCACTGTGCTTCACCACATAGCCGCTCCGTGTGAATGTGCCGTTTTCGCCGGTACGCAGGGCTTTGCCGATTTTGCCAAAGTCCAGCATCTCGAACACATCGTCGGATAGACCGTCCAGTTCCTCCATGAAGCCGTTTTCCGCATAGAAGCGGCCCAGTTCTGCGTCACTGGTCGCGCCGACCACATGGCAGCAATCTGCCCCCGCGCTGACTGCCAGATTTCTCAGATCCTGCATGGTGAGAATGCCGCCATTGGATTCTACCTTTCTCTGAATTTCCAGACGGAGCAGGCCGTCAAACGCTTCCTGCTCCGTTTCATCCAGCACAGCCAGACGACCGGCAAGATCGTTCAGTTCATTGAGGCTGGCGTCCAGTTCCATCAAGTGAGGAGCGAGATACTCGAAGCCATAGTAATCGTCAATTTCCAGATACAGCTCCTCGTTCTCCTGAAGCTGCACCTTGTCCATTGCATCGTGCAATTCCCACGGGGAAGCGGGCAGTTCCAGCCTTGCGTGGGCCTCACTATTGGGTGCGTCCAGCTTTGCCAGATAGATGCCAAATATCTTTTTACCCAAGGGTCATCCCTCCCATCTGCGGAGCATCCTGCTTATAGTAACCGGGGTCTGCGCCGGGGACGCCCCAGCCGAACATGGAACCCGTTTTCATGGCTTTCTCCTGCGCGGGGGTAACGCCAAGCCGCTCGTTGTTATAGTCCGCTATCTCACGGTTATGCGCTGGATCGTTCGTGGACCAGTCGCTGGGATAGTAGCCGCTCTCGCCGCGCTTGATGCAGATGAGCTCACCGGTGCCGGGGAGGGTGGAGAAGCACAGCTCCGGCAGTCCATCCGCCAGCTTGGGAGCGAATAATTCCTGTTCCGTCTGGATACTCCACTCGTCCGAATTCCAAAAGTGGACATACAATTCGCCACCGTCATCCACGGAAATCTCCCGCTGCTCAAAGCCCTCGCCCCAGCCGTCCGAAGCCTGTCCGGTGAGATATTCCTTTAAGGTTTCCAGCTCTGTGTCTAATAATTCTCCGGCGACGCGGCATTCCGCCACGCCCCAGAGCTGTCGGTCACGCACCTCCACGGCGAAGACGGCAGAGTGGACCTTGCGATTGACACTGTCGGCCTCATCATACCAATGCATGAGACCGCGCTCGGTTTCCTCCGGCATCCGGTTTTTCACCAGTGCCGCCATGATCTGATCCTGATAGCCGCGCAGCTCACGGCCCTCCAGCAATGTGCTGCTGTCATCGAGATCGCCGTACTCGTTCCGCTCATAGAGATCGGCGGTCAGGGGCATATACAGCTTGAGGCTGGTCAGCTTGGGCGGCAGCACGGTGAAGCTGTCCTTGCCGGGGGCGAGCGGCAGTGTGCGGCCATTGTTCCACTTCATGAAAATTTGTCCTTCGTCATCCACGAAGTCCACCTCACCCTCGGTGCCGGGAAGAATGGGCGCGTAGGGATCGTCCATAGCGTTCAGCCGGATGCGGGTGCCGGGGGGATATTGCTCCTTGATAAAATTCACCATTTTTCTGTCCATCATCGTTTCCTCCATGTTTTGCTCCCTGTCGTAAAACTCCAGCTCGTAGATCACGCCGCGATCTTGCTTTCGGGTATCCTTCACCTTGATCGTTGTACCATCAAAGATGTAATTGCCGGCTTTTCCAAAATCGGTGTAGAATCCTTTGCCGTGGTTGCAGGTGGAGAAGGGATGCTCCGGCTGATCCTTGATCTTGGAATAGAAGCCCACCGTCTGCACCGTGGTTACCACACGAGTCAGCCCTACCATATCCGCGTGATTGGCGTGGCTGACGGTCTTAAACTCCACACCGGGGCGGATGAACCGTTTCAGCTCGGCAAGGCTTTTGAAAGCGACCGGCTCTCGCTGCTTTTTTGAAGCGTCCATTACATTCCTCCGAAGGTCATGCCCTGCTCGGGTCGAGGCTCGTGTTCCTCCTGCCGACAAGGGGCTTCCTCGCCGTAGAAGTCGAAGATCATGTCATCCACCTGCTTGCGAACAACGGGATCGTCGGTCAGCACCTCGTAACGGAAGCCCGTGGTCGGGCGGTACGGAAGTTCCTCCTGTACGCAACGGAGAAATTCGTCCGCATCTGTAAATTCCTGTGCATCGCCGTTGGCATAGGTGACGCGGCCCACCAAAGGCTTGTCCCGCGCCATGTTCTGCCGCTGGACGGTCAGATCATAGGCCGTACAGTAGCAGTTATAATCGCCCGGAGACGGATTGCAGCGCAGGCAGTAGCGGTAATGCTCGGTTTCCACGATGTAGCCGTAGTTCTGTGTCCAGCCACCGCTGATTTTCCCGCCGTGTTCATAGCAGAATCGCTCCATTGCAAAACGATTTTTTAAGACGCTCTCCCGCAGCGTGTCCACGACCTGCTGTAGCTCCGCCTTGAACGCGGGGCTATTCAGCTCCTCCGGGCCACGGGGCCACCATGTATGCCAGAACTCATTGCCGCTGCGCCCGAAATCCATGCGGACATGGCCAACGGTACCCAGCCGCTTATCTTCTTCGGGGTGCGGGGTATAAAATAAGCCCGCCTCCTCCGGGCGGGCAGGTCGGATATGAAATTTCATGTTCTCCGCGGGATAGGGGAGCTGATGCGCCTCGCAGAACTCACGGAGCGTCATGTTGACTTCATCGAGAAAACCGAGCTCATCCCGCACATCCAGCCGCCCGGACTTAGGCATTGCCAGCTTTTCCGGCATCAGCACCGAGCCTGCGTGGTTGACCACAACATTTTCTTCCATGTAGCACAGCTCACCGGGATCATCGTCAGAGCCGCGAATGTCATAGCAGTACCAGCCCTTCGGCACGGTATCACGGGCAATACGCCCGTTGGTGAACAGCGCGGGCTTATCAAATACTTCAATGTGTTGGAATTTCTCTGTTCTTGCGTTTACAGCCATTCGGTGTTCCTTCCTTTCATTTTTGGTAACGGCAAACATACTACACATCTGCCGCAAAGTCTACTGAAACATTTGCTGCCCCTGCGTCTGCTCCGGGAAGGGCGGGTCCAAGCGGCGCAGCAAGCCGAACTCTGTTTTTGTCACGCAGTCATTTTCCATGCAGTCCTGACCGTATTTCTCAAAATCCATGTAGCCATCCAATTCATAGATGGCTTCATCGTCCAGCCCCAGCGTTTCCTGCAATCGCTGCTGACCGTAACCGTAGGCACCTTCTACGATGCGCTGGTAGTTGTCCAGATTTCGCAGCAGCTCACAGGCACGGTGCAGGGTTTCCGGATTCTCGGCCTCCAGCACGGCGGCGTAGGTCAGGAGCATCCCATCCTTTTGCCAGATGTCCTCCAAGGCTTCTGCAAAATCGTTGTAATCCTCCACGGCGGGGCAATCCGTATCACGGATCAGCTCGCCGATGTAAGGCACCTTGAAGCGAATATCACAGAGTATGGCATCCGCAAAAACATCAATATCGAGGTAAGCCTTCACAGCATCGAGGTGTTCCTCGTCGGCGGGGAGGACGAGGGTGTAGTCGGGCTTTCCATCGACACGCAGCGTCATGCGGAGCATTTCATCCCTGCTCTCATCCCGCCAAGGCTCTGCCGGCGAAAGATAGCTGCGGTCGATCCCCATATCCGGCGTCAGCAAGCTGCGGGCGTTGGGAACAAAGGCGCTGTACCGGGCGTAGTTATATCCCTGTGGGTCAACAAGGAAACCGTCCTTTCCCTCCGCGTCGAGGACGAGCAGACAGTGCCTGGCATCATCATCGTGTCGGACAGCGTTTTTGTTCTCTGCGATGAAATCATAGTCAGCCAGCAGTGCGCGGCTGAACTGCTTGAACCGCGGGCTTGGCAGCTCGATGACCTTATCCACGGCGCAGGGGTCTGCCTCGCATCCTGCCTGCTTACACTTCAGTTCCGCTCGAATGATCATCGTGAAAGCCCTCCCATCACCATGTGGCTGCTCTGGCTGCCGTTCATCACTTCCTCCATGCTGTAATAGCCCTTATAGGCGATGTAGCCACGGTCGGTGAACATTCCGTCCTCCGCGTTCATGCGCTCCATGCCGTACTTTTCATAGTCATAAAAAGCATCGAGATTTTCGTCATAGTCGAAATGACCGGACTGCTGGATCATGTACCTGCCGTACTCGGCGGGAGAGTGTGCACCGGGGGCGAAGTCAAATAGGTCAAGGCTTTCCGCAAGGTTTTTGATCTGTGCTGCGGACTTTGGCTCTGCCAGCATGACCACAGCGCCCAGCTTTTCCATATCCGCATTTGACAACCCATCCGTTGCCTCTGCCAGTTCGTTGAGGTCGGAGAGGGTTTCGTACTCCATATCCAACAGGACATCCACCTCATTGGGGAGCTGGCTGTCCTCCAGCCGCAGGCGGACATCGGCGGGATCTGTGATGCCCCCGCGAAGGAGGGCGCGGTCGAGCTCCTCCTGCACCATGGGGAGGAACAGCCATGTGATGTGCTCGGTGTCCTCCGGCTCGTTTTTGGAGGTCACCGCAACGGTGATGGCGTTCGGCTCATAGTAGTAACAGGGGAAGAACCGGCCGTCGTAGACCTGCTCCAGCTTCATGCCGTTGTCGTAGACCACGCCGTAGGGGGTGATCGTGCCGCTGCCGCTTTCGATGAGCTGCCGTGCCGTTTCCTCGCCGTCCAGCGCGTTCAGCTCATCCACGCTTGCGCTGCCGCCATGCAGATTCATGTAATGGTTACGGCCAACAGCGGCGAGGTCGGAAAAGTCGGTGATGACCGTGGCCTGCTGGCAGCAGAAGGTCAGGTTGATGAGATCCTTCAGCTCGAACAGCTCCAGCTTGTGCGCCATCGCCTGAAACTGTGCGGCCTCGCCGGTGTCGAAGCTGTCCAGCCGTTTGGCGAGGTAGTTCAACTCCTCCACATTGACCGTGAGCATTTCCACTCGCTTGAGAACAGTGTAGAAGCTGTCGATCTTCTCCACCTTGCAGTCCGCCTTGACCGCGTCGCCGATCTCCAACGCCTCCAACAGCTCCATGCAGTGTGCGTACTGGTCATGCGGGATGGGGAACGGGATGGTTGCCACGCCGTATTCCGGGTGATGCGGATTGCCAAGCACCGCTTGTATCATCATGTTTCGTCAACTCCTTTTTCCAAATTCAAAACCGCATCTCCGTATTTGGCCATCAGTAGTGCGCCAGTGATCGGGTGGAACGCCTCATCTGTGACCAATTCCGGAGACGCAAGGTCTGCGAGAGTGATATTACAGCAGCCGACCGCAATGGCCTTCGCCGCCTGGTAGACGCTGTATAGCTCCGGCTCGATTCCTCCGAGCCGGACGCTTTGGAAGTCAAAGCCGTCATTCCCGCATTTCCAGACCATCCTGCGCCAAAGGCTCTCGTATGCCGTGAGCAGGAAGAGGGCCGCTTTGTTCCGGTCGGACAAACGCCAGCAGCGCTCTCGCCAATGTGTCCATCTTCGCCGGTGGGCATCGGACAGGAAGAATTGGAAGAATTGAGGTTTCCTCTCTCTAAATTGCTGATGCATCCTTTTTCGGAACTGCGGCCCCATAGAGGGGGTGAAGCAGTCCCGCATGAACGCATTCAGCTCCAGCACACCTGCCTCGATCCGCTCCTCCAGGCAGGTACATTCACATAGGCGGCACGGATGCTTGCGGACATAGTTCTGGCAGTATTCGCACGCCACATCTTCGGGCGTGTAACGAAATGGGCTGCGGTATATTCCACCACCTCTGGGCTTTTGACCGGGCTGAGACATCATCAACTGCTCCAACGCCTGCAGCGGCGTGTCTCGCATGAAATAGTACGGCATAAGCGAACTCCTCTCTGAAATGAAAAACGGGCCGGAATCTTATTGCTAAGACTCCGGCCCGTTCCGTTTGATATTACATTGTCTGTTGCTGTGCGACTTGTTCCAAGGCTTCTTCCTGCTGCCGGATTCGCTCGTCCAAATCCGGCACACACTCCTCAATCTGCTGCTGAACACTGCGGATCATTTTTTCCTGCTCTCCCGTGAGTTCAAAGAAATCTCCGTCTACAGAGTCCGCACAGCAGCGATAAATCTCGGTCATCTGCTCTGGGGTGAAAAGCCGTTCCTTTTGAATCAGCCCGGAGCGGATAGCAAAGTCCTGTTTGGCTCCTGCATAGTTCTCCATGAAATAGTGCCCATGACATACTCCTGTGTGCCCATAGGCCCAATCCCATGTGACGAAGTGGACTCCGTGTTTGCTCTGAACTCCAGCCAGCACAGTGCCATTGAAATCGGCCAGCACCTTGTAGCCGTCCTCTAAACCATCGGCTTTCAAAACGGGCGCTGTCTCCATCTGGTGCATATATTCCGCTGTGTTTCTGACGATCTCATACACCTTGTCCTTGGCGGCGATTCGCTCCGGCTCGTCAATATCCTTATTGCGGTAGGCAATACCGCCGCTCTCGGTCACTTCGCACAGTGGCGCACCGTCAAGCAGGATACACAGCCTGTCAGTGTGAACTTCGTCCAACTGGAAACCCTCCTTGGCAAGGACAATTGCTGCTTCTCTGAGGTAACAGACCTTTTCTTCTGCGCTGATGCTCATATAGCTCCTCCCATGCATAAAAAATAAGGCCGGAGCGATCATGCTCCGACCTACAAATGCAGGCGCTGCGACCAGCGCCCTTTTTGAAATGAAAAAGGGCACCGCTTTCTTAGTCCGTCAGGACCAACAAAACGACGCCCAAATCTTTGTGATTCTTTTTTGAGAAAAATACCGCTGCCAGCCGGAAAAATCGCCGCTGAAAAAGGGCGCTGGCTGAACGCATCTGCATGAAACAGGAAAACGCCCGGTTCGAATCGGGGCAGACGCCCTGAAACAGCGATTTGCATCTATGGTTTGAGAGAAGAAATCCGGGCTTGAAAAAGCCCGGAAACGGTTGATGCGCCTGACTTTTCGCCAGACGCATCTATACCGTTTCGTTAATTTGGTCCGAGTGACTGGAATCGAACCAGCGGCCTCTTGAACCCCATTCAAGCGCGATACCAAACTTCGCCACACCCGGATATGCTGTTTTGCTGAACTCAGCCTAAATAAGATAGCATATCCCGGCGCAAATTGCAAGCCTTATTTTCAAGTTTTTTTAAAAAAGCGACAAAAACTTTTTGTTTCTTCCTACATTGTTCCTTTCAGGTAGCGATAGTCCATTTTCATGATATTGCGCAGGAAGGGCACGAGCAGCACGGCGTCCGCCGCCATCCAGGCAAAGGGATCGGCGAAGCAGAGGGCATAGACCGCCGCGCGCGGCGCGTCGGAATTGACCGCGCCGCCTGCGATCAGCGGCGGCAGCAGCAGGCACACGCTCACGCGTGCGGCCAGCTCGGCCGCGCCCGCGCCGAGCACGAACTGCGGCTTGCCGATGCCCTGCACACAGTTGCGCACGACGAAGATGAAGCCGAGGAAGAGGTAGAGCGACAGGTCGACATAGAGATAGGTGTTGCCGTAGCGCATCGTCTCCGCCGTGACCTTATCGGGTGAGAGGAAGATATAGAGATACCCGCCGCCGCGCGAGAGCAGCAGTCCGGCCGCGATGGAGATGAGGCACATCGTCCAGACGATGAACAGCGCCTGCACCGTTCCTTTCTTGATGCGTGCGTGGTCGCCCGCACCGAGGTTCTGCGCGGTGAAGCTGGTCATCGCCGCGCCGAGGCCGTTGAGCGGCGTCATAAGAAGATTGTTGAGCTTGTTCGCCGCACCGAAGCCGTTCTGCGCCGCGTTGGAGACCATTTCGCCGCCAAGCGTATCGAACTGCACGATGACGCTCTGCATCACGATGATGCCGATGGCAAGGACGGAGAACTGCAATCCGAGCGGGATGCCCTGAATGAGATGGCGCGTAACGTCGCGCCTTGTGATGCGCCAGTCCTCGCGGTGCAATCGCAGCTCGGGATACTTCAAAAAGGCATAGAGAAAGCAGCCGAGCGTGCTGATGAGCTGCGCCGCAACGGTGGCGATGGCTGCGCCCGCGACGCCCCAGTGGAACGAGAGGATGAAGAGCAGATCCAGCCCCACGTTGAGGATCGTCGAGAAAAGCAGGAACGCGAGCGGCGTGGCGCTGTCGCCCATGCTGCGCAGGAACGAGCAGATGAAGTTATAGAAAAGCTGCGCGCCGATGCCGCCGAAGAGGATGGCGCAGTAGGTATAGGCCGCGCGGTAGACCTCCCCGCTCGTGGGCGTGACGTTGATCCACGCGAGCATGGGGTCGAGCAGCGCCAGCGCCAGCGCCGTGAGAACAGCGGTCAGCGCCGCGGAGAGGACGATCTGCGTCGCCATGGAGCGGCGGACGCCCGCGCTGTCACGCGCACCGACAAAGCACGATGTCACGGTGCAGAAGCCCGCGCTCGCGCCAAAGGCGAACTGCAGAAAGATCATCGCGAGCGAGGTGGTGTCGTTCACACCAGCGACCTCGCTCGCCGTCAGCGTCTGACCGACAATGGCGGCGTCGCTGATGGAATAGACCTGCTGGAGCAGGTAGGAAACGATAATGGGGAACGCGAACACGAGCAGCGTCTTCCAGCACGTTCCCTGCGTGAGGTCCACGGGCTGAAAGAACGAACGAAGCGAAAACGACGACTGATGATTCATAAGCCTCACCTTTTACCACGGTGTATTTTAATGTCTTTCATACGAGATTGTGATTATAAATTTGTAGGAAAGGGTTGTCAATGTCACTTTTGTCCAAAAAAAGTGTGCGCTTCGCGCCGCATCTTTTCTCTTGCGCCAAGGGCGTAAAGGGAGTAGAATAGCGCCGAAAACAAAGGGTGTCTCCCCTTTCGGAAAGGAGCGCGGAACGCGCCATGCTTGCCTTCCTCCTCGCACCGTTTTACCTGCTTTTTAACCTCTATCTGTTCCGCCGCATCATGGGCTGGGTGCGGGCGTGGTTCCCATGGTTCCGCAAGCGGAAGCATTGGGCCGTGCCCGCTGCGCTGTACGCCTTCTTTGCGCTCTCCTTTGTTCTGGCCTTTCCGCTGCCTGCCGGACGGCTGAAGCGCGCGCTCATGCTCATCGGGAACTATTGGCTCGGCGTGCTGCTCTATCTGCTGCTGGCAGTCCTGCTCGCGGACGGACTGCGGCTGCTGCTCGTCCACGGTCTGAAGCTCCGCTCTCTGCGCTCGGCGCGGATGCACCGCATCGCGGGCTGCCTGTGCGCGGCGGCCATTCTTGTGACCTCCGTCGGCGGCGTGATCAACGCCCGCGTCGTGCGCGTCACGCCCTATGAGGTCACCGTAAACAAGTCCGCCGGCAGCATGGAGAGCATGAAGGTCGTGCTGCTCGCCGATCTCCACCTCGGCTACAACGTGGGCCTTGCGCAGATGGAACGCATGGTCGCGCGCGTAAACGAGCAGGACGCCGATGCGGTCGTCATCGCGGGCGACATTTTTGATAACGCCTGGGAGGCCGTGGAGGAGCCGGAGCAGATCGCCGCGGTGCTGCGTGGCATCCGGTCGAGGTACGGCGTCTACGCCGTCTACGGCAACCACGACATCGAGGAGCCCATCCTGGCGGGCTTCACCTTCCGAGGCGACGGGAAAAAGCAGAGCAGCCCCGAGATGGACGCCTTTCTCACGTCCGCGAACATCCGTCTCCTGCGCGACGAGGCCGTGCTGCTCGGCGGCGAGGTTTATCTTTACGGCCGCCCCGACGCGCAGCGCCCGGGGCGCGGGATCGAGGTGCGCAAAACGCCTGCGGAGCTCGTCGAGGGACTGGACGCGGGCAAGCCCATTCTGGTCCTCGACCACCAGCCGCGCGAGCTGGAGGCGCTGGCCGCGGCGGGCGTGGACGTCGATCTCTGCGGGCACACGCACGACGGGCAGATGTTCCCCGGCAACCTCACCGTCCGGCTATTTTGGGAGAATGCCTGCGGCTGTCTCCGCGTGGGGTCGATGCACAGCATCGTGACCTCGGGCGTCGGTCTCTTCGGGCCGAATATGCGCGTGGCGACCAGAGCCGAGATCTGCCCCATCACCATCCGCTTCGCTGAATGAAAAAAGGGAAACGGTTTTGCAAACCGTCTCCCTTTTTTATTTTTTCTCCGGCAGCTCGTTCCAGAGCGTGAAGCCGAGGATCAGCGCACCGCCGGCGAGCTGCGGCGCCGTGACCGGCTCGCCGAGCACCGTCACCGAGACGATGACCGCCACAAGCGGATCCATGTAGCTCAGCAGAGCGACCTCCTGCCCCGGCAGCTCGCGCAGGGCGGAAAAATACAGGCAGTAGGTCACGCCTGTGTGGAAGAAGCCCACGATGAGCAGGCAGACCCAGCCGCGCGCGCCGAGCGTCCCCAGCGATACGCCGCCGGTCGCGGCGACGTAGGGAATGAGAATGACGATGGCGGCTAAAAACTGCAAAAAGGTCCGCTGGATGCCCGCGACGCTTCGGATGAACTTATTGAGCAGAATGACCGCGGCGTAGAACGTCGCCGCGCCGAGGCCGAAGAGCACGCCCCGCACATCCGCGCCGCCGCGGAGCCCCCCGACGCCGATGACCAGCACCAGTCCCAGCGTGGACATCACGAAGCAGACGATCTGCTTTCCCGTCAGCCTTTCGTGAAAGAGCAGAGGGCAGGCAGCGGTGACGAGCACGGGCGCAAAATAGTAGCTCAGCGTCGCGACGGACACGGTGGTGTAGCGGTAGGCCTCGAAAAGCAAGATCCAGTTCACGCCCATCGCCATGCCGGAGAGGAGCAGTAGCGCGGCCTCGCGCCGATTCGCGCGCAGCGCGAGCTTCTGCCCGCTCACGAGCAGATAGCCGCCGACGAGCAGCGCCGCCATCACCGCGCGGTAAAGCGCCAGCTCGCCCGAGGAAACGGAAATGCCGCGCACGAACGGCGCAAGCGTACCGAAGATAACGGCTGCGGCTGCAAGCATCCCGCGCGCCCTCCGCTGTTTCATGAGTCCTTCCTCCCTGCGCAAAAGAATGTCATCATTATAAGGGCTTCGCCGCAAAATGCAAGCTGCGGAACGCACAAATCGCGGCATTTACTTTCACACCGCCATCGGATAAAATAGAGGAAGAAAAAATTTTTTGCGTGTTCCGCGCGACCTTCGCGCCGCGTTTGCGGTAAATAGAGTGAAAGGAGGCGGGGCCAAATGAAGGACGAGCAGATCATCGCGCTGTATTTTGCGCGCAATGAGGATGCCATCGGCGAGACCGACAAAAAATACGGAGCGCGGCTCCTGCAGCTCGCGCAGCGCATTCTCCTCGACCAGTTTGCCTGCGAGGAGGTGCGCTCGGACACCTATCTGAAAACGTGGAACGCCATTCCTCCGCAGCGCCCGCCGGTGTTTCCGGCTTTTCTCAGCCGTTTGACGCGGCAGGGCGCCATCGACCGCTATCGCCGCGACGGCGCGCAGAAGCGCGGCGCGCGGGAATATCTTCTCTCCCTTGAAGAGCTGGGCGACGCGGTCGGCGGCGAGGCGGACGAAGCGCTGGACGCGAGGCTGCTCGCCGAGAGCATCGAGCGCTACCTGCGCACGCTCTCGCCGCGCGAGCGCGGCGTCTTCCTCGCCCGCTATTTCTACGTCGATCCGCTTGCCGACGTCGCGCGGCAGTACGGCACAAGCATCGGCGCGGTCAAAAGCCTCCTCTACCGCACACGGCATGGTCTGCGCGCACATCTGGAACAGGAGGGCTTTACGGTATGACAAACGAACAGCTCAGCGCTTCCCTCAGCTATCTTGGTGACGAGCTGCTGGCGGAGTGCGGCGCGCGGCGGCAGAGGCCGAAGCGCTCATGGCGGACGGCGCTGATCAAGGCCGCGTGCATCGCACTGGTGCTTTTCAGCGGCATCTACGTCGCCGGACGCTTCGACTACTCGCTCGGCGCGGGCTGCGCCTCCAGCCCCGGCACGATCGCGGACGGCCGCTATTATTACCACGTCCGCCACAGCGGCGTCTGGTGCTACGATCCCGCCATGGGCACGAGCGAGCGGGTGCTCAGCACCTTCTGGTACGATGGCTACGCAGTGAACGGCTACGGCATTTACTACCTTCGGGGCGAAACGCTCTATGTGCAGGTACACGAGACGGGCGAGCGGATAAAGCTCTACACCGCACCGCAGGACTGCACGCGGCTTTTCTTCTCGCTGCTCGGCGACGGGCGCATCGACGTCCGGCTCCGCTTCAACAGCTATACCATTCATCAGGACAAAGTCCCAACCGACACAGAGCCCAATGTACCGTCCTGGAGCTATAATGACACCATCGTCTGGAGCGAATACCTGCTCGACGGCAGGACCGGCGAGCTGCTGGAGGTCCGGCAGGAGTACGCATCCTCCGGTGCGGGCTTCGAGCAGTTCTATGAAAACACGCACCTCACGTTCGGCGGGTACGAATTTACCCTCGTGCCGAGCGGTCAGCGGGCGGACGGGGTCGCCCTCTACCGGCTTCTCCGCGACGGCGAGGACGTGACACCCGAGGGGACGCTGTTCGATCAGGGCTTCTTCGTGCTCCGCGGCGGCCAATACGCTCTGGTCGAGTGTGTGAGAGGCGGGAAGCTGACACACAATATGCTCTGCCTCGGTGCGGACGGCTCGGTCACAACGCTGCGCTGCCCGAACACACGCAGCTACGTCGCCGCGGCAGACGGGTTCGTTTTCTACGACCAGTACGAATGGCAGCTTGCCGAACAGCGATACGTCGGCGTCGGATGTCATGACATCGCGACCGGCGAGGAATGGCTCCTCACCGTCGACCGCACGGACCTCACGCGGGAGCTCTACGACTACACGACCGACGGGGTCTATCTCTACGCCTGCGCGCCGTGGAGCAGCGCGCACACGGTCTGGCGGCTCATCTCTGACGAGGACGGCAGGCCCGCCGCGCTGGAATACGTTGACACGGTGGGCCCCGCACGGCATTGAGACAGAGGAAACGGCAGCAGAGCGGGGGAGCTTCCCGATGGATGCTCCCCCGCTTTTTGCGCGCACGGCGCGTTATTCCTTTTTCTGTGCGTCCTCCGCGCCGTTCTTCTCCTTCCGCTCGCGCAGGATGCGCCCCACGCACACGAGCGCAAGGAACGCCCACAGGGCGATGCCCGCCGTCCAGCCCTTGAGGTAGCAGCCGACCGCCATCAGAATGGTGAGCGGCAGAACGATATACAGCGTCCGAATTTTGATCATGGTTTCTTCCTCCCTGTTATTCCAGCTCATCGAGCGTCATGGAGAAGCTCTCCATGCAGTGCTCTATGAAGTAATCCAGCTCGGGCAGGCCCATCGCGTCGAGCGCGGCGCGGGTCTGCTCGGCGGCGCGGCGAAACTCCGCGTTGCCCGCCTTGAGCTCCTCGACGCACTTGATGTAGGCGGATAGCTTGTCCGCCGCCTTGACCAGCTCGAGCACCTCGCCGTCCGCGCAGTCGAGCACATCGTCGTAGTCGGGTCTGAGCTCGTCGGGCAGCATGGCAAGGAGCCGTCCGCAGGCGACCGCCTCGACCTTCTTGTAGGCATCGCGGATCTCGGGCGCGTAATACTTGATAGGCGTGGGCATATCGCCGGTGATGATCTCGCTCGCGTCATGGTAGAGCGCGGCCGCGGCGACCTGTCCCGCGTCGATCTGCCCGCCGTACACGCGGTTTCGGATCACCGCGAGCGCGTGCGCGAGCACCGCGACCATGTGGCTGTGCTCCTGCACGTTTTCGGAAAAGGTGTTGCGCATGAGCGCCCAGCGCGTGATGTAGCGCATCCGCGCGATGTAGGCAAAAAAGTGGCTTTTCATGTCTCCTCCGGTTCCCCGCGCAGGCCGTCGCCGTCGACGGCGGTGATGCGCACGTTTTGCACAGTGTTATGTAACCCTTTCATCCCCACCGTGACGGGCATATAGTTCGGCGCGTGGCCGACGCTGCCCTCTCCTCTGTCCTGCTCAAAGAGCACGGGGAAGGTCTTTCCCACGCAGCGGGCGAGATAGCCTTGGTGCATCCGCTCCGCGACGGCGGCGGCGCGCGCCGCGCGCTCCTCGCGCACGCTCATGTCCACCTGCGCCATCGCCGCGGCCTTCGTGCCGGGGCGGATGGAATAGGGGAAGATGTGCATGGCGGCGAAGCCGCACTTTTCAATGAAGGCGAGCGTCTCACCGAACTCCTCCTCCGTCTCCTCCGGAAAGCCGGTGATGAGGTCGGTGGTGACGGCGGGGTCGTCGAAATATTCGCGCAGAAGCTCCACAGACTCATAATACCGCGCGGTGTCGTACCGGCGGTTCATGCGCCTGAGCGTCGCATCGCAGCCGGACTGCATCGAGAGATGGAAGTGCGGGCAGAGGGTCGGGAGCTTTATCGCCCGCTCGCAAAATTCCCGCGTCACCGTGCGCGGCTCGAGCGAGCCGAGCCGGATGCGCATCTCCCCGCCCTCGCGGGCGATAAGCTCCAGAAGATCGATGAGCGTCGTGCCGTCCTTGAGGTCATGGCCGTAGGAGGAAATTTCAATGCCGGTGACCACGATCTCACGGTAGCCCTGCGCGCGCAGGGCGCGCACCTGCTCCGCCGCCTTGTCCATCGGCAGCGAGCGCACGGGGCCGCGCGCGTAGGGAATGATGCAGTAGGTGCAGAAGTTCACGCAGCCGTCCTCGACCTTGAGCATCGCGCGGGTGCGGTTCGCCATGCCGCCCGCCGGCAGCACCTCGAACGTGCGGCGGCGCAGCGCGTCGTCGATGTCCGCGACCGTCTCGCGCGTTTTCACGGCCTCCTCCAGCCGGTCAAGGAATCGCGCGCGGTCGTTCGTGCCCATCAAAAGGTCGATGCCGAGGCTCTTCGCCTCCTTCTCGTGCGTCTGGACGTAGCAGCCGCAGGCGGCGACCACCGCGTCGGGACTGTTCTTCTTCGCGCGGCGGATCATCTGGCGCGACTTCTTGTCGCTCACCGCCGTGACCGAGCAGGTGTTGATGATGTAGGCATCGGCGGGAGACTCAAAATCCACCAGCTCGTGCCCGCGGGCGGTCAGCTCCTGCTCCATCGCCTGCGTCTCGTATTGATTCACCTTGCAGCCCAGGGTGTAAATACCGATCTTCATGCTTTCTCCTTGCTTTTCGTGGATTTTCCGCATATAATCATACCATGTTTTCGCTTGATTGCAAGTGCAAAGAAAGGAATGCTTTGCTATGATCTATCTCGACCATGCCGCCACCACGCCCGTCGCGCGCGAGGTGGCGGATACGATGTACGATGTTTTACTAAACGGCAGCGGCAACCCCAGCTCGCAGTACCCTTACGGCGCCGCCGCGAAAAAGCGTCTGGAGGCGGACCGTGCGGTCATCGCCGCCGCGCTCGGCTGCAAACCGGACGAGCTGTATTTTACCTCCTGCGGCACGGAGAGCGACAACTGGGCCATCCGCCTTGCCGCCCACCAGAACCGCCGCGTCGGAAAGCACATCATCACCACCGCCGTGGAGCACAGCGCCGTGCTCGAGCCTTGCCGTCAGCTGGAGCAGGAGGGCTATGCCGTCACCTATCTCGCGCCCGACCGTCAGGGGAATATCACCGCGCAGCAGGTCGCGGACGCGCTGCGCGAGGATACGGCGCTCGTCTCCGTGATGCTCGTGAACAACGAGACCGGCTGCGTCTTTCCCGTCGTGGAGATCGCGCGGCTCCTGCGCGAGCGCGGCTCCAGGGCGCTGCTGCACACCGACGCGGTGCAGGCGTTTTTGAAGCTCCCGTTCCGCGCGGATACGCTGGGCGCGGACCTCATTTCCGTCAGCGGACACAAGCTCAACGCCCCCAAGGGCGTCGGCGCGCTTTACATCGGCCCGCGCTGCCGCGCGGTGCGTCCGCTGCTCGCGGGCGGCGGACAGGAGCGCGGCCTGCGCTCGGGCACCGAGGCCACGGCGCAGGTCGCGGGCTTCGCCAAGGCGGTGGAGCTGCGGCTGGCGGGCTATGAGGAAAAGCTCGCCCACATGGCGCAGCTCAAGCAGTACGCGCTCGAGCAGCTACTCACCATCGATGGCGTGGTGCGCATCGGGAACGGCGACGCCCCGCATATCCTCTCCGTCTCGCTCGTCGGCTATCCGAGCGCGAACGTTGTCACCGAGCTCGGCGCGCAGGGCATCTGCATCTCCGCCGGCTCGGCCTGCCACCGCGGCAAGCTCAGCCACGTCTACGCCGCGATGAAGCTCGACAAAAAGACGGCCGCGGGCGTTCTGCGCGTGAGCTTCGCGCCCGAGACGACGCGCGAGGAGATCGACGCGTTTGTATCCGCGCTCCGCAAGCATAAGGAAACACGCTTTCCCATGCTGTAATTCTTCCATTCGAGGTCGCTCATGTTCTCCTATCTTCGTCAGCCCAGGGGCTTTTACCGACGGCTTTTTCTGCTCGCCCTGCCCATCATCGTGCAGAATCTCATCACCACCTCGCTCGGCTTCCTCGATACCTTCATGGTCGGTCTGCTCGGCAGCGAGCAGATGTCCGCCGTCACGGTAGCGAATGTGCCCATCTTCATCATCCAGCTCATCGTCTTCGGACTGCAGAGCGGGTCGAGCGTGCTCATCAGCCAATACTGGGGCCGCGGCGACCGCGAGAGCATCAACCGCGTCATCGGCATTGGCTTGTGCATTGCCGGCAGCGTCTCGACGCTCTTCGCGCTCATCATGGCGTTCTTCCCGGCGGATGTTCTGCTGCTGGTGACGGACAATCTCCGTCTCGTCGCGATCGGCACGCCGTATATCCGCATCGTCGGCTTCTCGTATATCCTCAATTCCCTCTCGTCCATCTACATCGGGATGCAGCGCAGCATCGAAAATCCGCGCTTCGGTATGCTGGTATTCGGCGCGTCCATGCTCTGCAATACCGTGGGCAATTATGTGCTCATCTTCGGCAAGCTCGGCTTCCCCGCGCTCGGCGTCACAGGCGCGGCGGCCGCCACGCTGCTCTCGCGCGTGGTGGAATTTGCGCTCGCCTTCGGCTACGCCCTGCGCTGCCGCACCGTGCCGCTCCAATGGAGCGCCCTTCTCCGCCCGGGCCGCGAGATGCTGCGCCGCTTCGTGCATTACAGTGCGCCGGTGCTGGCGAACGAAACGCTCTGGGGCGTGGGCTACTCGCTCATCACCGTCATCATGGGCCACATGGCCGCGAGCGGCGACCTCATCGCCGCCTACACCGTGGCGGGCAGCATTGACAAGCTCTCCACCGCCGGCATCTACGGCATCGCCAACGCAGCCGCCGTCATCGTCGGCAAGGAGATCGGCATCGGCAGCAGCCACGAGAGCGTCGTGCGCATCGGCAAGGCCGTGTGCCTCACGGCATTTCTCTTCGCGCTCGCCCTCGGCGGCGTGGAGCTTCTGGCCTTTTTTACGCTGCTCCGGCCGTATGTGCTGCCGCTTTTCTCCCTCTCGGCGGGCGCGGCGGCGATGTGCGCGGTCATGGTGTACTGCTACGCGGGTGTGATGCCCCTCCACGGCTTTTCGTCCACGATGGTCGTGGGTGTGCTGCGCGGCGGCGGCGACGTACGCGCCTCGCTGCTCATCGACAACTTTCCCCTCTGGTGCATGGAGCTGCCGCTGATGTGCCTGCTCGGTCTTGTCCTTAAGGTGCCGAACGAGGTGTTCTGCCTGTGCATCGCCATCGAGCACCTGGCAAAGACCCCAGTCGCCCTCTGGCGCATCCACGGCGGCAAATGGGTGCATGACATCACACAAAGCGAATAGAAAACCGCTGCCGGACCCCATGTGAGTCCGACGGCGGTTTTTCTTTTGTTCTCTTATGCTTTTCCGGTGTAATTGACGCGCTTGCCCTCGCCGGTCTCCGCTTCCATTCCGACCTCGACCGTCCGTGGATCTGTTTCCCGCGACAAGAGGACAACCGCCTCGACCATTGTTTCATTTTCCAAGGGCAATTCTGTCACTTCTGTTCCATTCACCGGGACAGGGAAGTTGAAGATAATCTTCCTGATCCAGTTACCGTCCGGCTGCTTTTCCGGGAATAACTCAATCCGCTCAATAAACGCCCGCATGAACTCCTTCCGCTCCACTTCGGAGGCTGCTTCATAGACCTGATCGAATGCCAGCAACAGGCGGTAAATGTTGTCGCCAGAAATTTTCTCCTGCCGGATGCTCCGTATCTGGCTTTGCACATCGTCAATCTGGACTTCAATCTCATCTATTGCGCCATATTGTTCGTCATAGCGGCGCTGCAAATCAGAAATTTTCCGGTCATAATACGGGTCATTCACATCCAAACCATCCATCTGCCGTTCCAGGCGGGTCTTTGTGCCTAACGTCTGCCGAAGCTGCGCTTGCAACGCTTCCAGCTGTTTCTCTAAGTCGTTCGTATCGACAGCGGAGCCGATTTTTGCCTTGATTGCATCCGCAAACCGTGGGTCGCTGACCATAGCGGAGATAATTGACGCTACCATGCGGTTCATCTCTGTCTGTTCAATGTTCAGCCGGAAAGTGCACTCGTGGCCTGTTGGCGTTACCGTATTCTTGCAGTAATAGTAATAGCGGGTCTTTTTGTCCTTGCTGTGGGCTTTTGCAATATTCCCATATAGGCTTTTACCACAGCAGGGGCATTTCAGAATGCCGGACAGAATATGCGCATGGGTAGGATCGTTGACCTTCTCGCGCCGATAAGCATTGACTTTCCGTTTCTCCTGCGCGAGATTCCAATCTTCTTCAGAAATGATAGCCTCGTGCTTTCCCTCGTACACGGGAAACTCCGACTGTTCAACCACGTGCATCTCATTCCGGGTACCAATCTTCTTCTCTGTCCGGCGTCTGCCATAGGCAATTTTCCCCATATATACCGGATTGTCAATGATACTTTTCACAAAGCTGGCGGAAAAACCGGGAATGGTGCCGTTCTGCCGCAGCTTCTTCACAAAGCCCTGCCGGTTCAGATATTTCGCCACACCGCTGACGCCATCGTTGGTGTGAATATAGCGGTCAAAGATGGTGCGGATCACGTCCACTTCATCCTCAGCAATCAACAGTTCGCCTTTTTCAAGACGGTATCCATAAGGGGCAAAGCCGCCGTTCCATTTTCCTTCACGGGCTTTCTGCTCCCGTCCGGCCATCGTCTGTGTCCGAATATTTTCACGCTCTATCTCTGCCACCGCAGAAAGGACAGAAATCATCAGCTTGCCGGAATCTTTGGAACTGTCAATGCCGTCTTCCACACAAATCAGATTGACACCGAAATCCTGCATCAGCTGCAAGGAATTCAGAACGTCAGCGGCATTCCTGCCAAACCGGGACAGCTTGAACACCAGCACATATTCCACACCGTCTTTGCCGTCCTGAATGTCTTGCAGCATCCGCTGAAATTCGTGCCTGCCCTGAATATTCTTGCCGGAAAAGCCTTCATCAGAATATTCACCAGCCACTACCATATCTTCGTATTCAGCGTATTTCCGCAGTTTGTCTCGCTGAGCATCCAGACTGTATCCGTCCACCTGCATGGAAGTAGATACCCGTGTGTAGAGATAGCATTTTGTTTTAGTTTTTTTCATGCAGGCCGCCCCTTTCTTCCATCTCTGAACATTCATCCGTAACTTTCTTCTTCGCCAGACCTTCATTCTGAATGTAGTACTCCAACAAACGGAGCACATATTCCGGCGCATGGCGGTTATCCAGTTCCCATTCTGTCACAGTCCGATAGGGAATCTGAAAATATTTACAAAATTCCTTGCGGTTCATGCCTGTACTTTCCCGCAATTCTTTTATTTTGGTTTTGCAGTCCATTTCTTTTACCCCATAAAGCAAAAATACACGTTGCGTATTTATTATAGCATACGCCAAACAAATACGCAACGTGTAAATTTAATTTATATCAAGCGGCTTTGTCAAATTCCTGATACACCGAAACGGGTTGCTTTCCCGATACCACAGAACGTGTGCAGCCATCCTTCGCAGTCTCCTGCATCTGCTCCAACAGCTGCGGACCATACTTCTGCAACAGCCGCGCCATCACATCAACACAGCGGTCAAACGCCGCATTATATTTCGGATCATCATAAACTTTGCTCAATAGGCCGCTCCTTTTCTCTATGGCTGCTCTGCACATAGATGTTCAAAACTTCTGCCGGTATCTGTTCCAAAATCGCCACGGCACTGTCATAGTCGCGCCGCAGCTTGAGGTCTTCGATCTGCTTTAGGGTGCTGACTTTCTGCGCCGATGCAAGAGATTCTTCCAGCTCGGCATTTTTCGTTTTCAGCTTTTTGTTTTCGGATGCTGTTTTCGTAAAAGCCACGCCATATTTCCGCAGCAGCGTGTCCATCTTCTCCACGCTGGGAATATAGGTATCCAGAATCTTGCAGATTTCCTCCGCCCGGCTTTTGGCGTTAAAGGGATTGATTCCAGTGAGCAGATCCTCCAGTTTGCTTTTCTGTTTGGTCAGTCTGGTCATCTCCTTAAATACGCGGGGCGGGATATGGTCGCGCCCGGTCAGGCTGGCGCTTTCGCCGCGCTCCAAATCCGGGAATTTCTTGACCATGTGTTTCCAAAACTCATCCTGCCACCAGGTCAGCTTCTTTTTATTGCCCATGATGTCTTTGGCGCTGAGCCTGCCATCCTCCGTCAAAGGGACAAAACAAAGGTGCATATGGGGCGTTTTCTCGTCCATATGCACCACGGCGGATATAATTGTCTCTTTGGACTGATGCTGTTCCAGAAAGTGCAGAGCTTCCTCGAAAAATACCCGAATTTCCGCCCGTTTCTTCCCCTTGAAGAACTCCGGGCTGGCAGTAAACAGCGTCTCGATCATACGGATACTGTCCTTCCGGGTACGGCATCCGGCGGCAGAAATCTGCCGTTCCGATTCCGTCCGGTACTTGCCGGGCGGTTTGACAAGATGGAAGTTGTACTTGCTTCGGCTGGTATCCACATCGGGATTGCTGGCGTACTTTTCCTTTGTGCGCTCGTTATGGGCCTCGATATTGCCGATTTCAGGCCCCTTGTATTTTGCAAATCGCATAATCGCATATTGTGCTTTTTCCATGCTCAATCCCTCCGTTTCTGCCAGACAATGTCATAGCCCAGCACATCAGCCAGCTCCACGGCCTCCCGATACCGCAGTGATTCCCGCTGCAATTTCCCGGAAAGATTGGATACGCTGTCGCTCCAACCATATTCATCGTGCAGCTGGTCAACGACTTCCTGCATGGTGTAACCGGCGCGGATGATCTGCGCCTTGATTTCGTTTCGAATACTTGATTTCATGGTAATCCTCCATTTTTGCAAGTGACGCCCTTTGTCACTTGACAACTAAAACATGATTTTCGGTTGCGTCATAAAAAGAACCGGCTACGCTGGGGAGCACACCGGCTTTGGTCAATGGTGAAATTTGTGCAAATGCTGTTTTGCGATAGAAATGGCTTCCTGCGTATCGTTGGTCAACGGCGGAATATTCGACTTCACAGAAATGCGGGACTTTTCACTGTTCGGGCTGTATTGTCACAAAATGCTGCAATCTGTACGTCGTTCCGTGAGCCGCCATCCGGCGAACTGTATACGGATAAAAGAGAAACATTTCGCTGTTTTGAGATTGCTCTAAAATATGCCTGCAAAATCACCGCTTTTACTGACCGCTTTAGGTGTGGTCAAAATGACCACACCTACTTCGTCCTGCTAAAGTGGTCGGGTTCAAAATGACACCAACCACTTCACATCACAAAACCGAGAATATTTACATGGTTCTGGTCGTACCCAAAATGGGCACGACCACTTTATCCAAATGAAGCGCCTCTACAATATATGAGGTAACAGGGTCAATCGCTGCGTACATACGTACCGGCGACCAGATCGGAAATCAATCCCGCCAGTCTTCCGGTACGTACGTACACTGTGAAGCGTCCGTAAACTCGTTTATATGCGGCCTTGCCACTGCCTCGATCCCCATAAAGCCCCACACCCGGCGTCCTGCCGAATTGGTGATCGTGTTGCAGTGTTCCAGATTGTACTTGCCGCAGGCTGCCACCAGCGCATCGCTGAAACTACGGCGTTTGAGTGCAGTCAGACTGTTTTCCTCACACCACATCCGGTAAATGTCGTAGCAATCCTTTGAGCTAATAGAAGCATCTGCTTTCAGCCGGATATAGCCCTCGGATTCCAGAAAATCAAACACGTTATTGTTGTCCCGCTTGACGGCCTCCCGGTTCTCTCTGGTGCGCTGGCTCTCGGTGAACTTGAAGTTGTTCGCTACCAACCGCTGCAATCCCGCAAAAGCCCACAGCAGAATGCCCTCCACCTCGGCCTTCATCTTCTCTGCCAGGTCGGGATCATCCACACGGTCGGCAGGTTTCTCTTTGGCGGTCAGCACCAACTGCCGCCGATAAAAGCCATCACTGCGGTCAAAGAGAGCCTGCAAGTCGCCATTGCTGAATGCCAGCAACCGGGCGCACATCCATCCCTGATAGCTCTGCTTGCCTTTACGCTCCAAATCCATTTTACCCTGTGCGGTGACGATGGATTTGACATAGTTGGTCTGCCGCAGGGCCTCCATCCGCATATCATCATCGACACACAGCAGAATGTGTTCCAGATCAGCGCGAGCAAAACGGTTCTCGGAAATTTTGCCGATGCTGCCGTCCTTCATGTTGCTGCCGAACAGGGCGGACAGCACCGCGCCGATCTGGCTCTTACCCTCGCCGCCATTGCCCTTAATGACCATCATGCGCTGTCCCTTGTTGCTGGGGATCAGGCAGTAGCCGATATATTCCTGCAAAGTGGGAATGTCCTCCGGGTAAAGAAGCCCATCCAGAAAAGCCAGCCAGCGGGTCGGCGTGGGCGCATCGGGATTATAGGCCACCGGCAGGCGGCAACGCACGATGTCCGGTTTTCCCTCCGTAAAGGAGCCATCCAGAAACAACGTGCCGTTTGCCAGATGAATGCGGTCAGCCTCCGGCGGGAAATCCTCTACCAGCGCCGCCAGCTTCATCAGCTCCACGATATTGCTGATTTTGCGGGGGATATTGCTGACCGCGCAGCATTTCAGTTCCTCAAAAATTTCTCCACGCAGTGGCAGCTCATCGGTCACACGGCCATCAGGCGAGAAAAAAGCCCCGTTTGTGTAGATGATTTTGTGTCTGCCGAGAAAATCATCACAAAACAGGGCTTCATTGATACTCTTGCCGTCAAACCAGATGGGCTGGTTGGCCTCACGCGATTGCTCGTTCTTCGCCACGGTGCTGCACCTCCTTTTCCAGACGTCTGAGCCGCTGCTCCAGCGCGGTGATAGTGCCGTCCTTCAGCAGCATATCCACCGCTTTCACACGCTGCTTCAGTTCCGCAAACATGAGAACGTCCAACAAATCATTTACATACTCGATCATATGACAGGCTTCCACAAAGCGGTCATCCAGTTCATCCTCCGGCGATTGCGGGGCATATTCGACCTTCCAGCGTTCCAGCAGATGCAGATAATCGCAGAGCACCCGCTGGCAGTGTATCTCATCGTTGCGGAAAGCCCGCGCCAGCGGATAGGGCTTTTTCAAAGCCATCGCTGCCGGGGGCTTGTCCGGGTCGATGCCAAAGTCATAGGCCAGCTTCTTTGCGGCCTCGTAGCTGCTCAGGCCGAACAGCCGCGCCACAAAATCTATCACATCCCCGGTAGCCCCGCAGCCAAAGCAATAGAAATAATCCCTGTTCAGCTTCATGCTGGGATGCCGGTCATCGTGGAAGGGGCAGCAGATCATATCGCCCCGGTTGACCTTACAGCCGTAGTATTCGGCGGCCTGCTTCACGGTGACAGCGGATTTTACAGTTTCAAATAAATTCATAGGCTTTGTCCTCCATTATTTATTGACGGTATCTGCCCGTCTGCCTGAATATACGGGAAAAAAGACTATAAACCGAAAAATCCGCTAAAAGTGCAAGAAATGAAAAAACGCCGCCCTGAAATCTTGCAAAAATGCAAGACCTCAGAGCGGCGAAGCCAGCGGAAAGCATTTGCCCGCGCTGGTTTTATCAGGTATAATGGATAAAGAGAGTTTTCAGAAGAGAGGTGCGTCACATGGAGGGAGCCTATCTGCCCGGCAATATCCGGCAGCGGATGCAGGAGCTTATGAAGGAACATAAAATTACCCAGGCACAGCTGGCGACCCGCATCGGCAGCACCGAGAGCGCCATCAGCCGGTTTGTCAGCGGTAAGACTGATAAGATCAGCACAGAACATTTGCTCCGCATTGCGAAAGTGTTTGAAGTCTCCACAGATTTCCTGCTGGGGGAAGTCAACACGCCCGACCGGACAAATTTTGATATTGAAGAACTGGGCCTGTCGGTGCAGGCGGCGCGGAATCTGTACACCGGAAAAGCCAATGCAGAGATCGTCAACCGCCTTTTGGAAAGCCCTCGCTTTGCAGAAGTCACCTATATGATTGAGCAATATTTTGACGATACGCTGGCCGCCGGTTTCGCCGGACAGAACCAGATGCTTACTACTCTCAGCGCCATGCTGCGCCGAAACAATAAAACAGACGCTGCGGTGCAGGCGGTCAGAACTGTCAACCGGCAGAAAGTTCCCGTATATCAGGCAGACCTGACGATGATACAGAACACATTTATGGCGGCGCTGCGGGAAGTGAAGAAAGAGATCGGCAACGATTTCACAGCAGCGCAGTCCTTGACCAAGGGCATCACTCAGCAGATGTTTACCGAACTCACCAAAGGGGCGGATGTTCATACTCCGACCATCACGCCCGAAATGATTTCCGCCGCCGTCACCCAGAGCGCAGCGGGGATGGACGGTGTGCAAAAGGAAGCATTAGACAAGTTCGGTCAGGCGCTGACGGAATTTCTCCAATCCACCTTAGACCACGCGCAGGAGAAGCAAAATGCCGACCCGGAGCAATGAGCAGCTGTGCAGAATGGCACAGAAAGGGGATACGGCTGCCCGTGACATTCTGCTGGAAAAGAATCTGGGATTCATCCGAAAAATTGCGCTGGAGCAATACCGAAACATGGGGCTGGATGAAAATGATATTGGAATTGATTTGGATGATTTGATGCAGGAGGGAAGTATCGGCCTGCTGAACGCGATCCCTTTGTTTGATGCCGGACGGGGCATGAAATTTCTGACCTATGCAGCACCGGCGCTCCGCAACGCCATGACGGACTGCATCCGCGCCGCCCTCGGTTTATTTGAGCAACGGATGGTGGATAAGAAAGACGGCCCCGGCTTCCAGAGAGTATATCTGGATGACGTTCTCTCAGAGGATGAACGGATGCTGCGGATCGAAGCCATAGCCGACCCTCACACCCAAACGCCGGAGCAAATCTATATCCAAAAAGAGCAGCTGATAGAATTGTATGCGGCGCTGGACAAGCTGACAGCCAGAGAGCAGACCTATCTGCTGTACCGCTATGGCTTTACCGATGGAATCGAGCACCCGCTGATCGGCGCGGCGCTCCATTTCCATCTCAGCGAGAGCTGGACAAAGAAGGTGGAGGGCGAGGCGATGGACAGCCTGCGCGGAAAGCTGCCGTGGTGGTTCTGATACGATGGGAAGCAGCGGCTGACGGGGGCTTTGATATACCTTTGTTCCGCAAATGACACGGCTGACAGACAGTGCTTGCCCGCACCGCCTGCCAGCCTTTTTCTGTCGCTTATGCTGCCCCGCAAGGGGCAACCTTTCCCGCCAGAACGCCGCAACTGTGGCCACACTTTTCAGGGTGTGCTACAATTCCGGCTGCCATCTGCTCCACAAAGGTATAACACACTAGACTTTCCTACGGAAAATCGTGTGCCACGAAACCGCCGGTTTCTTTGGATTCTTCCGGTCAAAGGGGAACACTATCCCCTCTGAACACCCCAGACAAAGGAGAACGCTGTTCCCTTTTGGAATCCCCTTGCCAATAGGGATGCTACCGCCCTATTGAATGATTTAGATAAAAAACAAAATAAAGCATAGTTCGCCAGCACACCGCTATTCTGTCATTACCTTACACAGACATCTTGTAACTTTTTCGTTAAGCCTATTGACTCTGATACTTCGGAAGAGATATAATATAGTTGCTACTTAGCGAGCCTAAATAGCAAAGCTAAAGAGAGGCGACGATATGAATAACAAATATGTCCAGCAATTCAAAAAAGGCTCTCTGGAAATGATACTTTTATGCCTAATCGGACGCAAGGAAACTTATGGATATGAAATTATAACTGAATTGAACAATAGTGCGTCTGTTTTGGGATATGCGAAAGAGGGAACCATTTACCCCATTTTGTATCGTTTGCAGGAAGCAGAACTAATCAAATGCCGATTGGCTCCGGCTGCGGCAAATGGCGGCTCAAAAAAGTATTATTCTTTAACGGATAAAGGCAGGAATGTACTTGATGAACTAATCTTATTTTGGTCAAGCTATGAAAACTGCGTAAACGGCTTTATAGAAAGTTATCAACAAGCGAGGGTATCCAAATGAAAGAACAATATATCAAACAGGTTGAAAAGGAACTATCTTTACCACGCAAAATGAAAAAAGAGGTTGTACGTGACTTGAATGAAGTTTTTGCGTCTGCTATGGAGCATGGAGAAACAGAGCAGCAGATTATCCAGCGTTTGGGGACGCCAAAAGAATTTGCAGACAGCACCGCAGAACAGTTTGGCATTGATAACACCAAATCGAAAAAAAGGAACGGTATCATTTCTACTCTTGCTGCGCTTGTTATCGCGGCTGCTGCCTTTTCGGTATATGTTGTTACACAATCAGGAAAAGTACCAGAAGGAGCAATCGGACAAGCCGACGCGACAACAAATATACAGATTGAGGGCGCGTTTGCCTTTGATATTTCGCAAATCCTTTTGGCTATTGGGTTTGCAGCAACAGCTATTGCTCTTTTGTTAATTATCCGAACCATACACAAAAACAGGAGGTAACCAATGAAGAAATATATTTCTGTATTCACAATCATGATTATGATTTTTTTGGCTGCGTGTTCTAATCAAAATACCTCATCTACACCGACAAGCAATGAGAACAATACGCAATCTAATAGTGTTACAAAATTGGACGAGGGTGTTTGGCCTGAGAATGAGTACACAGAGGGGCTTCCTGTTGCGCCTGGTACGGTTGCATGGGCTACACTTGATACAGAACATGAGAATTGTAATATCAACCTTACCGGTATTAGCGAAAACGACTATAACGAGTATATGGAGCTTTTGAACCAAGAAGGCTTTTCTGTAATTGAAAATGTGTCAGAGGAAATCGAGGGAGAAAACTATGTTTCTATCGGGACACTTTTATCAAACGACGAAAAGTGGTTAAGTATCAGCTACATACCCAATAGTCTAACTATCTACATTTCCTTTGACAATAACTGAAAGAGATCACAGAATAGCAAAGCCAGCCGAGCCAGTCAACGGTCAAGATGAACGGCGCAAGCGCCGCCGTTGACAGCCCCGCCCGCCTTTGCAGATAGGCAATCAAGGGGCGACAGCAAGGAGTGCTGCCGCCCACAGTACTATCAGAGAGGGAGAATTCTATGAGAAATCGGATTGTAAAAGTGACAGAAGTTGTAGTCAGAAGCGCTTTTTACATCATCTCAAACTATGTATTTGTTAGCATGGGACTATCATTTCATACTCAATGGATTTCAATTCTATTTTTGCTTTCAATGGTATGGTCTACTATTGATTACGGAAAGTCCATAAATGAAATAACCGAAAAAAAGGTAATTGCTGAAATACTATGTATATGTTGCATTGCACTGAGTATAGCGATGGCATATTTTGTGGGATATATTCAAGGAGCATTCGTTTCCCTCTGAAAATACAGAGCCACAACTTTCCGCTTAATATATCAGCATGGAACAAGTTATCAAAAAGTCATGAATGCTCGTAGCTCACCGGCCCGGCCAGCAAAAGCAGTAAATCTGAAATTGATTTACTGCTTTTTTGCTCAATAGACTCTTAAATCATCTGAAAATATTTCAACGCATCCCTGATCGCCGCTTCCTTCTCCGGCGGACATTTTGGCACTTTGGCATCTTCCTTCTTTGACAGGTTATAATTTTGCCCCACATCCAGCCCGCACTTGCGCTTTATCTGTGAGATGTACAGGGAAGATACCTTCAAACCGGTATGCTCCAACACATACGCCTTGATCTGCTCATAAGTCGCGCCCTTCTGGAAGCCGGACATATCCATATCTTCCAGCGAGAACTCCACCCGCACCTTCTTCGAGTCGATTTCTCCCTTGGAAAGCAAAACAACCGTCTCGACATGGTCGGCGCGGGGGAAGAGGTCGACCGCGCAGGCGCGCACGGCGCGGTAGCCGAGGGCGGCGAAGCGCTTCACATCGCGCGCCATCGTCGCGCTGTCGCAGGAGACATACACCACGCGCTCCGGCTGCATCCGCGCGATGCTTTCCACCACGTCCTCCGCCAGCCCCTTGCGCGGCGGATCGACCGTGATGACGTCGGGCCGCAGATTCTCCTGCGCGAGTTTTTTTGCCACGTCGGAGGCGTCACCGCAGAAGAATTCGGCGTTTTCCACACCGCTGCGCGCGGCGTTCTCCCGCGCGTCGTCGATGGCCTCCGGCACGATCTCCGCGCCGAGGACGCGCTTCGCGTGGGACGCGAGCGCAAGCGTGATGGTCCCCGCGCCGCAGTAGAGGTCGAGCACCGTCTCCTCCCCCGTGAGCTGCGCATACTCGATGGCCTTGGCGTAGAGCCGCTCGGCCTGTTCGTGGTTGACCTGATAGAACGACGGCACGCTCAGCCGGAACACTCTCCCGCAGAGCACATCCTCCAGCCGGTCGGCCCCCCAAAGCGTGCGGTAGCGCTCGCCGAGGATCACATTGTCCCGCCGCGTGTTCTCGCCGAGCACGATGCCCACCGCCTTTGGGCAGGCGCGGCGCAGCCGCTCGACCAGCTCCGCCTCATGCGGCAGTCGCTTGCCGTTCACCAGCAGGCAGATCAGGCTCTCGCTCTTTGTGTTTGAGCGGACATAGACATGGCGCAGAAGGCCGCGCCCCGTCCTCTCGTCGTAGCCCGCCGCGCGGAAATCGCGCATATACTGCCGCACGGCCTCCGCCGCGGCGTCCGCCTCCGGCTTCACCAGCAGACATTCCCGCGTGTCGATGACCTCGTGCGTGCGGGCGCGGTAGAAGCCGATCCTCCCGTCCGGCGAGACGGGATACTGCGCCTTGTTGCGGTAGCGCCGCGTCTCCGCCGCGCCGAGGATCTCCTCCACCTCGACCTCGCTCCCACCGATGCGCGCAAGATTATCCTGCACGCGCCGGCGCTTGAGGGCAAGCTCCTCGGCATAGTCCATGTGGCGGTAGGTGCAGCCGCCGCAGCGCGGAAAATACGGGCAGTCCGGCGCGATGCGGTGCGGCGAGGGCACAAGCACCTCAAGCACCTTGGCGAAGGCCGCGGACTTCAGCACCTTCAGAATAAGAACGCGGCACACCTCGCCGCGCAGCGCGCCGGACACAAAGACGACAAAACCGTCGATGCGCGCGACGCCCGCGCCCTCGCCCGAATAGCCCTCGACGGTAACGGTGTATTCCTGATTTTTCGTGACAGCCATAGTGTTTTCCCCAAAAAAGGGCGCGGAGCCCCGCGCCCTTTCCTTCTATTTTATTGGAAGCGGTCGATGAGCGCGGTGATCTGGCCGGTAAAGGCGGCGATCTCCTTGTTCGAGCGGCCCTTGAAGCGGCGGATGAGCTCAAGCAGCGCCTCGCCCGCGGCGAGCAGCTTGCCGTAGAGGTTGTCCGCGCGGCTGGCCTGCATCGTGCGCTTGCGCTCGGAAATGTAGCCCTCGCTGAGCATCACACCGGCGGCGAGGTCGTAGCTCTCGGTGAACTTCGCCGCGTGAGCGGAGAAGCCGAGGGAGCACAGCTCGTCCGCGAACACGGGCGCCACGTCCGCGTCGCCGTGGACGACAAAAACGTGCGCAGGCTTGGGATCGAACGCCTTGATCCACTCGATCAGATGGTCGTGGTCGGCGTGGGAGGAAAGGCCCTGGAAATTCACGACCTTCGCCTTGACGGCGATCTCCTCGCCGAAGAGCTTCACGCTCTCCGCGCCGTCGAGCAGCTTGCGGCCCAGCGTGCCGGGCGACTGGAAGCCGACGAACACCACCGCGCTGTTCGCGCGCCAGAGGTTGTGCTTGAGGTGGTGGCGGATGCGGCCCGCGTCGCACATACCGGAGGCAGAAATGATGATCTTGGGCGTTTTATCCATGTTGAGCAGCTTGGACTCCTCGCTCGTCTCAACGAGATGCAGGTTCGGGAACGAGAACATATGCGTGCCGTCCTTCACCAGCTCGAGTGCGGCCTCGTCCAGATAGCCGTGCAGGTCGCCGCAGAACACCGTGGTCGCCGCCTTGGCGAGCGGCGAGTCGATATAGACCGGGAAATCGGGCACGGACTTCACGAGCCCCTGATCCTTGATCTCACGGATGAAGTACAAAAGCTCCTGCGTGCGGCCCACGGCGAACGACGGGATGACGACGTTGCCGCCCTTGCCGAGCGTCTCGTCGATGATCTCCGCCAGCTCGTCGGTGTAGCTCCACACCTCGGTGTGGTTGCGGTCGCCGTAGGTGGACTCCATCACCACATAGTCCGCCTTCTTCAAAAGCTGCGGGTCGCGGATGATGGGCTGGTCGACGTTGCCGATATCGCCGGAGAAAACGAGCGTCTTGTGCACGCCGCCCTCGTCAAGCTCGAGCGTGATGCTCGCGCTGCCGAGCAGGTGGCCCGCGTCGGTGAACACCGCCGTCACGCCCTCGCACAGCTCGACGCTCTGGCCGTATTCGCAGACGGTGAGGAACTTAAAGACATTCATCGCGTCCTCGGTGGTATAGAGCGGCTCAACATAATCGCGCCCCGCGCGCTGACCCTTGCGGTTGCGGTACTCGGCGTCGCTCTCTTGAATGTGGGCGGAGTCGAGCAGCATGATGCGCATGAGGTCGGCGGTCACACGGGTGGTCAGGATGCGTCCGGTAAAGCCGCGCTTGACCAGCAGGGGGATACGCCCCGTATGGTCGATGTGCGCGTGGGTGACGAGCAGGATGTCGATGTCGCCGGGGTTGAAGGCGAACATGGCGTTGTCCAGCTCGTCGCGCCCCTGCTGTAAACCGCAGTCCACCAGGATGCGCTTGCCGTTGATCTCCAGACAGTGGCACGAGCCGGTCACGCAGCGGTCCGCGCCGTAAAAATGCAGTTTCATCGTAAGATCCTCCGTTGTCCTTCGCTGTGGGTTTCTTGCTTCGTGGTTTCTCTATCTTAACACACGCCGCACCCGCTTGCAAGGCGCACAGGCGTCATATTGTGTGGAAATTTACCGTCCGTTCACATTCCCGCGCATTTTTCCTTTGCATATCCGGGCAGGGCGTGCTATACTATAGAAGTATTTTTATGCTTTCTTGCAAAAGTATTTCGATTTTCCGTGAAAGGAAGTTTTTGATATGGGACTGATCACCAAGCTCTTCGGCACCTACTCCGAGCGGGAGCTCAAGAGCATTTATCCGATCGTCGATAAGATCGAGGCAATGGCGGACGAATACCGCGCGCTGACAGACGAGGAGCTGCGCGCCAAGACGCCGGAATTCAAGGCGCGGCTCGCCAACGGCGAAACGCTCGACGACATTCTGCCCGAAGCCTTCGCCGCCGTGCGCGAGGCCGCGGGCCGCGTGCTCGGGCTTTATCCCTACCGCGTGCAGCTCATCGGCGGCATCGTGCTCCATCAGGGGCGCATCGCCGAGATGAAGACCGGCGAGGGCAAAACGCTCGTCGCCACTCTCCCCGCTTACCTCAACGCGCTCACCGGAAACGGCGTGCACATCGTCACCGTGAACGACTACCTTGCCAAGCGCGACAGCGAGTGGATGGGCAAGGTGCACCGCTTCCTCGGCCTGAGCGTGGGCCTGATCGTCCATGACCTCACGAGCGACGAGCGCCGCGCGGCCTACGCCGCCGACATCACCTACGGCACCAACAATGAGATGGGCTTCGACTACCTGCGCGACAACATGGCGCTCTTCTCCTCCGAGCTGGTGCAGCGCGGCCACGCCTTCGCCATCGTGGACGAGGTGGACTCCATCCTCATCGACGAGGCGCGCACGCCGCTCATCATCTCCGGCATCGGACAGAAGTCCACGGAGATGTACAGCCGCACCGAGGCTCTCGTCGCCCGCTTCCGCAAGAAGGTCATCGCGGAGACGGACGAAAAGGAGGAAGAGGACGTCAACGTTGACGCCGACTACATCGTGGACGAAAAGGCCAAGACCGCGACGCTCACCGCCCGCGGCATCGCCAAGGCCGAGCAGTATTTCGAGATCGAGAACCTCTCCGATCCCGAGAACTCCACCATCGCCCACCACATCAACCAGGCCATCAAGGCGCACGGCACGATGAAGCGCGACATCGACTACGTCGTCAAGGACGGCGAGGTCGTCATCGTCGACGAGTTCACGGGCCGACTGATGTTCGGCCGCCGCTACAGCGAGGGTCTGCATCAGGCCATCGAGGCCAAGGAGCACGTCACCGTCGCCCGCGAGAGCAAGACGCTCGCGACCATCACCTTCCAGAATTACTTCCGCCTTTACAAGAAGCTCTCCGGTATGACCGGTACAGCGCTGACCGAGGAGGAGGAATTCGGCACCATCTACAACCTCGACATCATCGAGATCCCCACCAACCGCCCCATCGCGCGTATTGACGATCCCGACGTGGTGTACAAGACCGAGGCGGCAAAGTACCGTGCGGTCATCGCGCAGGTCAAGGAATGCCACGCCAAGGGCCAGCCCGTGCTGGTCGGCACGGTGTCCATCGAGAAGAACGAGCACCTGTCCTATCTGCTCTCCCGCGAGGGCATCAAGCATAACCTGCTCAACGCGAAGAACCACGAGAAGGAAGCCGAGATCGTCGCGCAGGCCGGTAAGCTCGGCGCGGTGACGGTCGCCACCAACATGGCGGGCCGCGGCACCGACATCATGCTCGGCGGCAACGCCGAATACATGGCGAAGAACGACCTGCGCAAGGCCGGGCTCTCCGATGAGCTGATCGCCGAGGCGACCGGCTACGCTGAGACCGACGATCAGGAGATCCTCGACGCCCGCGCGCTGTTCGCCGAAGCGCTCGCCAAACACAAGGCCGAGATCGCGGGCGAGGCCGACCGCGTGCGCGAGGCCGGCGGTCTGTTCATCATCGGCACCGAGCGCCACGACTCCCGCCGCATCGACAATCAGCTCCGCGGCCGTGCCGGCCGTCAGGGCGACCCGGGCGAGACGCGCTTCTACCTCTCGCTCGAGGACGATCTGCTGCGCCTGTTCGGCGGCGAGCGCATCACGAACCTCATGGACCGCATGAACCTCGACGAGGACACGCCCATCGAGAACAAGATGCTCTCGAAGTCCATCGAGAACGCACAGACCAGCGTCGAGTCCCGCAACTTCCAGTCCCGTAAGGCGACGCTTGAATACGACGACGTGATGAACAAGCAGCGCGAGATCATCTACGGGCAGCGCAAGCAGGTGCTCGACGGGCGCAACCTCAAGGATACCATCTTCGGCATGATCCGCAGCGGCATTTCCAATCAGGTCACGCTCCACTCCGGCGAGCACGGTAAGCTCGACGAGGACGGCGTGCGCGAGATCCTCGGCAGCCTCGAGGGTATGTACTTCCCGCGCGGCATGGTCGCCGAAACGCCCGCTGAGCTCGCCGCCATGGGCGAGGACGAGCTGACGGAGCTGTTCTTCAACGCCGCCGTCACCACCTACGAGCGCAAGGAGGAGGCCGTCACCTCCCCCATCATGCGCGAGCTTGAGCGCGTGGTGCTGCTGCGCGTGGTCGACGAATACTGGATGGACCATATCGACGCCATGCAGGAGCTGCGTCAGGGCATCCGCCTGCGCGCCTACGCGCAGGTCAACCCCATCGACGCCTACAAGAAGGAATCCCTCGAGATGTTCGAGGAGATGATCTCCGCCATTCAGGACGAGACTGTGCGCCGCATCTTCTCCGCCCGCATCAAGAGCGAGGCCGAGGTCAAGCGCGAGCGCGTGGCCGAGGGCATCGTCGCCACCACCGCGGGCGACGGCAGCGTGAAAAAGCAGCCGCGCAAGGTGCAGAAGATCGGCCGCAACGACCCCTGCCCCTGCGGCAGCGGAAAAAAGTATAAGCAGTGCTGCGGACGGTAACGGACGCAGTCTGCTGATACATGGCATACGAGCGGTTGCCGCGTCAGCGGCGAGCGAGCTGCCATCCGGCATTTTTTGCGCTGCACGGCAGCGCGGAAAATAAGCAGTGCTGCGGACGGTAAAAACAAAAGGGGGTATTCTCTTTCCGAAAGAGAATACCCCTTTTCGGCACGAAGGCGCGCCGGTCCGGAGGCTCTCGCCTCCGGCAGGACGGTCTGCCGGAGGACGTCACGCAAATAAATTCGCATCGGTCAGGCACACAGGGGGCGCTGAATATGGTCGAGTCAAAAATCTACATTGGGCTGAACGATCTGTCGACGAACACTCAGCTCTTTGAAAACGAAAAGTATATCAGGGTGCTTCGTAATGTATGCTATTCCTACAAAGTGCCTTTTTCCTTTCAGGTGCAGGAGGGCGGGTATATTTACGAAAGCGGAGAATACGCCCGGGAGACCAGTCTGGTCCTCACCCTGATCGACGTTGACAAGACCGTTGTGAAGGATATCGCCAAGGACCTGTGCGCTTTCTTCCATCAGGAGTCTGTTCTGGTCACCGAAAGTCATCTGCAGGCACATTTCGTTCGCGAAACATTGGAATGCGGCGGTGAGGAAACTCTGTGAGGTGATCAGGCAAGTCAGGATCATTGGAGGGTATGAATGAATCAGCACGGGATTTTCAAAAAGTGGCTTTGGGCCGGAGTGATGGGAATTTTAACCATTCTGCTTTGCCTGATCGTTTCCGATGATTTATTGGGACTAAATTCCCCTCCCGCACGGAGTCAGATGGGGCATTATGTTTTCTGGGTAAGCCTGATCGGTTTGCCGTTGTTATTTTACAAGTTCGTTTCTTGGCGGTATACATTGCTGAATATCCCCCTTTATTTTTTACTCTACTTTCCTGTCTATGAGCTGTGCGGCCTTAAACATACCCATTTATTTCTCCAAACAGGCGAGTTTATCAGTTTTCCGGTATGGTTCGGAGCAATATTGGTCACTGCCTGTTTTTGGGGGATACAAAGCCTTGTATATCTGATCTGCCATGTCGTTTTTCATTTATTGAAAAAGCAGCAATAGCTTTCCATTCACCGCAGCCCCGCCGCGCCGTGCGCGGCAAATTTTCCCGCGCCGCAGGCGCGAAAGGAGGTCCCTTATGTCCTTTACCGAGCACAACGTCAACGGCGTGATCTTCGACACCGCCGGCACGCTCTCCGTCGGCGGCGTGCGCCACGCCTTCACCACCCGTCACGGCGGCGTGAGTCCCGCGCCGTTCGACTCGCTCAACCTTGCGAGCAACCGCGGCGACCGTGAGGAGAACATCCTCGAAAACTACCGCCGCCTCGGCGCCGCCGTCGGCTTCGACGCCTCGCGCGCCGTCGGCTGCCGCCAGATCCACTCCGACCTCGTGCGCGTCGCGCGGGAGGAGGATGCCGGCAAGCTCCGCTGGGACGAGCGGCCCTACGACGCCGACGCGCTCATCACGAACGTGCCGAACCTGCCGCTCTTTGCCTACGGCACGGACTGCTGCATGATCACGGTCTACGACCCGACCTCGCGCTCCATCGCCGCCATCCACGCCGGCTGGCGCGGCACGGCGAGCGGCATCGTGCTCAAGGCGCTCGTCACGATGATGAGCCTTTACGGCGCGGACCCCTACACGATGCGCGCGGCCATCGGCCCCGCCATCGGCAAGTGCTGCTTTGAGACCGACGGCGACGTGGCGGATGCCTTCCATGAGCTCATGGACCCCGCCGTGGACGAGCGCATCGAGCGCCGCGGCGACAAGTACCACATCGACCTCAAATCCATCAACCGTCTGTGGCTGCTGCGCAGCGGACTGGACCCCTCGCGCATCGACGTACACCCCGACTGCACCAAATGCCGCCCCGACCGCTACTGGTCGCACCGCGGCATGGGCGGCGAGCGCGGCGGCATGGCGGCGGTCATCGTCCTGACGGAGGATACCCTGTGACGCGGCGGCTGACAGCGCTCGCGCTGGTCCTTACGCTCTCCCTGACCGGCTGCTGCTGGGAGGCCGAGCCGGAGCCGGACGACTTCTGGGGCGACGAGCTGCCGCCGGAGGAGCAGGAGACATCGCAGCGCGAGCCGGCGCAGATCTCCGACTTCACCCTGCCCTATCTCTCGGGCCAGACCTTTGACCCCGTGACCTGCATCGACGGCGTGCAGCAGACCGTCGGCGCGCTGCTCTACGAGCCGCTCTTCACGCTCGACAATTCCTTTGCGCCGCAGCCGGTGTTGTGCGAGCACAGCAGCTGCGACGCCCAGGCGCTGACGTGGACCTTTGCGCTGCGCAGTGCAGTCTTTTCCGACGGCACAGCCCTCACCGCGAACGACTTGCTCGCGACCTACCGCCGCGCGGCGGAGTCCGCGCGCTACGGCGCGCGCTTTGCGAACGTCGCCTCGATGAAGGCGCAGGACGCGCATACGCTGATCGTCACGCTGACGCGCTCAAGCGGCAGCTTCCCCGCCCTGCTGGACATTCCCATCGTCAAGGCCGGCACGGAGAACGACCTCGTTCCGCTCGGCACCGGCCCCTACGTCTACACAACGGCAGCCGACGGCGCGGCGCTGACCGCAAATCCCCATTGGCAAGGCAGCTCTCTGCCGCTCGAGCGCATCGCGCTTGCCGCGGTCAAGGACAACGACACCGCGCTGAGCCGGTTCGCCTCCCGCAGCGTCCACTTCCTCTGCCTCGATCCGACCGGCACCGGCGCGCGGACCGTTGGCGGCGCGGTGGAGTCCACCGACGTGCCGACTGCGGCAATGCAGTACCTCGGCTTCAACCTGAGCCGTACTCCGCTCAACGACGCCGCGGTGCGCCGCGCGATGAGCGGCGTGATCGACCGCGGCACGCTTGTCTCCTCCCTGCTCTCCGGGCACGGCACAGCGGCGCAGCTTCCCATCGCGCCGCAGGACGCGGACTATCCGAAGACATATGAGTACCGCACCACGGCGGAGGAGTACGCCGCCGCGCTGGAGACTGCCGGCGTGACCGCCGCGCGCCCGCGCAGCCTGACGCTGCTGGTGAACAAGGAGAATGCCTTCCGATGCGCGGTCGCCGAAAGCCTCTGCGCCCAGCTCACGACCGCCGCGCTGACGGTCACGGTGCGCGAATTGCCGTGGGGGGAATACGCCGCCGCGCTGGAGGGCGGCGACTTCGACCTCTACCTCGGCGAGGTGCGTCTGACTGCCGACTGGGACGCGGGCGCACTGCTCGACGCCGGCGGCGCGCTGAACTACGGCGGCTTTGCGAGCGAGCAGCTCTCCGGCCTGAACGACGCCTTCCTGCTCGGCGGGAACGCCTCCGCCGAGCGGTATGTCAAGGGCTTTGCCGAGGAAACGCCCTTTGCACCGCTGCTCTTCAAGTCCAAAACGGTGCTCACGCCATCCGGTCTCGTGGACGGCATGACCCCAACGGCTTCCGATCCGTTTTACGGCTTCGCGGATTGGAGCTTCCACCTCTCCGGCTCGGAGAGCTGAGCGTTTCTCCCAACAATAAAAAAGCGTTCCGCGACCTGCTTTCGGTCGTGGAACGCTTTTTCAATATACAGGGTCGGTTTCCGGCTCAATACTGGCGCACGACGGCAACGACCTTGCCGAGCACCTCGCACTCCCGCCCGTCGATGGGCTGGTAGTCGGGGTTCGCGGGCAGGAGCCAGATCTCGCCGTTCTGCTTTTTGAAGGTCTTGACCGTGGCCTCGTCCCCGATGAGGGCGACGACGATCTCCCCGTTGTTGGCGGTCTGCTGGCGGCGGACGACGACCAGATCGTCCGGCAGGATGCCGACGCCCAGCATAGATTCGCCGCGCACGCGCAGGGCAAAGAACTCGCCGCTGCGGCTGCCGGTATCAAAGGTCAGGTAATCCTCCACGCACTCCTGCGCAAGGATGGGGCTGCCGGCGGCGACGTTGCCGACGATGGGGATGCGGTTCTCCCGCGCGTCCCGCTCCTCCATGAAGTCAACGGCGTTCGACGGCGCCGCAGGGGCGGCGGGCACGGCAGGCGCGGTCTGCGCCTCGCCCTTGAGCCGGATGGCGCGGCCCTTGCCGGCGTCATGCTCCAGATAGCCCTTTTTCTCCAGATTCAGGATATGGAAATGCGCGGTGGACGGGGACTTGAAATTCAGCTCTGCACAGATCTCGCGCACAGAGGGCGGATAGCCCCACTTGGTCATGAATTGGGCGATGTAATCGTAGACCTTCTGCTGCATTTTGGTCAGTTTTTTCATGGTCCGCTGCCTCCTTATCGGATTCTTTTTTGTATTATAGCACAGCAGCTCCAAGAATGCAACGACCGTTTGAGTGTTTTTTTGGTATTTTTTCTCCCCCGCTCCGCATTGACACCGACGGCGCGGCTATGTAAAATAAGATCAAACTTTTATGTAACGAGGTATTTCTATGTCTGTTTCCTTCCGCGGGACCGAAAACTACGTCGCCTCGCCCGAGCTGATGGGCGCGGTGGACATCGCTGTGGCGCTGCAAAAGCCGCTGCTCATCAAGGGCGAGCCCGGCACGGGCAAGACCATGCTGGCGCAGGCCGTCGCCGACGCGCTGGGCAAGAAGCTCATCATCTGGAACGTGAAATCCACCACCAAGGCGCAGGACGGTCTGTACGTCTACGACGTCGTCCAGCGTCTCTACGACAGCCAGTTCGGCTCCGCCGGCGTGGACGACATCGCAAAATACATCAAGCTCGGCAAGCTCGGCGAGGCATTCTCCTCCGACGAGCAGGTGGTGCTGCTCATCGACGAGGTGGACAAGGCCGATCTTGAGTTCCCCAACGACCTCCTCTGGGAGCTGGACAAGATGGAGTTCTACATTCCCGAAACAAAGGAAACGGTCAAGGCAAAGCAGCGCCCCATCGTCATCATCACGTCCAACGCGGAAAAGGAGCTGCCCGACGCCTTCCTGCGCCGCTGCATCTTCCACTACATCGCCTTCCCCACGCAGGAGCAGATGGAGAAGATCATCCGCGTCCACTTTGACAAGCTCGACGAAGCGCTGCTCGCACAGGCGATGCAGGCGTTCTATTGGCTGCGCTCGATCGACAGCATCGAGAAAAAGCCCTCCACGAGCGAGCTGGTGGACTGGCTCCGCGCGCTCGAGCTCGGCGGCGTCGATCCCGCGCGCATCGCAAAGGACATTCCCTTTGCCGGCGTGCTGCTCAAAAAGGACAAGGACATCACGGCGATGCAGCGCCGGATGCGGTAAGCCCATGTTTGTCGGATTTTTCTACCTTCTGCGTCAGCGCGGCTTCGGCGTTTCACTCAACGAGTGGATGACGCTCATGGAGGGGCTGTCTCTCGGTCTGCACCGCTCAACGCTGACGGGCTTTTACGACCTCTGCCGCGCCGTGCTCGTCAAGAGCGAGGCGGACTACGACAAGTTTGACGCCGCGTTTTTGGAGTATTTCAAGGACGTGCCCTTCCCCGAGGAGCTGCTGCCGGACGAGTTGATGGACTGGCTCAACCACCCGAAAAATGCGCTTGAGGAGTTCCGCGCCTTTCTGCGCGAGCAGGGCTATGCGGAAAAGAGCATCGACGAGATTCTCAAGATGTTTGAAGAACGCCTCCGTGAGCAGACCGAGGAGCACAACGGCGGCTCGTACTGGATCGGCACGGGCGGCTACTCCAACTTCGGCAACGCCGGCCACAGCCCGCAGGGCATCCGCGTCGGCGGCGAGAGCATCTACCGCCGCGCCTTTCAGGTCGCGGGAGAGCGAAAGTACCGCGATTTCCGGCGCGACAACACGCTCGATATCCGCCAGTTCCAGATGGCGTTTCGCCTGCTGCGGCAGTATTCCGACCAGTCGCTCGGCGACAAGACAGAATTCGACGTGGACGGCACCATCCGCGACACCTGCGACAACGCGGGCACGCTCAAGGTGCGCTACAAGCGCCCGCGGCGCAACACCGTCAAGGTGCTGATGCTGATGGACTCGGGCGGCTCGATGAGCTACTACTCTCAGCTCTGCTCGATGCTCTTTCAGGCGGCGCGGCAGTCCAACCACTTCAAGGAGCTGCACGTCTACTATTTCCACAACTGCGTCTACTCGCGCGTCTACACCGACCCGCGGATGTACCGCGAGCACGGCGTTTCGACCGAGTGGCTGCTGAAGAATTTCGGCAGCGAGTACAAGGTCATTTTTGTCGGCGACGCGCTGATGGATATGTACGAGCTGACGGAAAAGCGTTACGACTATTTCGCCGGCAGCGGCTCGCTCTCCGGCATGGACTGGCTCAAGCGCTTCAAAGAACAGTACGACCATCTCATCTGGCTCAATCCCGAGGAGCCGCCGCGCTACGGCGGCTATTGGGGCCAGAGCTACGGCCACATCGCGCGGCTCATTGATATGTACCCGCTGAGCGTGGATGGGCTCGAGCGCGGCATGAAAAAGCTGCTGGTGAGCAAATAACACCGCAAAAGGGACCGTTCTCTTCCGCAGAGAACGGTCCCTTCAGTCTATTTGGGACAGCGGGGCCTGACCGCGGGACTTTTCCGTCCCATCCGCCCTCCGCCGGAAACGGGCCGGGCGATCACCCGTGATAGTCGCCGGTCGCGGAATCGACCGTGACAAAGGGAACGATCTCGCCGTCGATCTCTACATAGACCTGATAAACGCCGTCGCCCAGATCCTCATAGTGATGCGGCGTGACACCGTAATTTTCCAGCAGACTCTTTTCAAACCCGGCTACGTCCCACGCGGCGTCATCGCCGCTGTCGGCATCCTGCAGCCCCGCCGAGCGCATGATGGCTTCCACGGGCTCGACCGGCTCGCTGCCCCAGGTGATCTCCACCTCTGCGCACCCGGCGTCGTCCAGCAGCTCCCGTGCTTCATCGGTCAGCAGCTTTTGGTAGGCCTCGTCCACCAGCTCCAGCTTTTGCAGGCACTCGGTCCGGTCCTCGTTCTTTGCGCTCAGCCATGCGGAGGCGGCAGTGCCGATCTCATCCGCGTCAAGGCCCGTATTCACGCCCCAGTCCAGCAGCTTGACCGCGGCCTGCACGGCCAGCAGCGAGGAACCTGCCGTTCCGACCGCAACGTCCGCGTCGATCTCGTCCAGAATGGGGAGCGTCAGCGCCTGCGGCGCATCGGCCGGCGCGCCGGAGCCGTCGGACTCCGCCGGGGCGTCCGTTTCAGAAGGGACGCCGCTGTTTGGCTCTGCCGGTGCGGCGCAGCCCGCCATACATACGGCGAGCAGCAGTATGGCCGCGAGCAGCCGTGTTGTCATGATTTTCTTATGGTTTTTCATCGCATAAATCCTCCTGCCACAGGATCGTGAGGGCGGCTTCGAGAGCAGTCATATTCTCTTCCTCCTTACTTCAAGAGCTGCGGCACAAGGTTCAGGATCATGCCGCCCGCGAGGACGCTTGCGATCTGCCCGGCGACGTTCGCACCCACCGCGTGCATCAGCAGATGGTTCTGCGGATCGGCCTCAAGCCCCATCTTCTGGATGACGCGCGCGGACATCGGGAACGCCGAAATGCCTGCCGCGCCGACCATCGGGTTGACCTTCTTCTTGCTGAACAGGTTGAGGAGCTTCGCGAACATCACGCCCGCGATGGAGTCGAACACAAAGGCCACGAGGCCAAGGCCCATGATGATGAGCGTGTTCCGGTTCACGAACTGCTCGGCGCGCATGGAGAACGAGATCGTGATGCCGAGCAGCAGCGTGATGAGGTTCGCCAGCGTGTTCTGCGCGGTCTCGGAGAGACGGTCAAGGCAGCCGCACTCGCGCAGCAGGTTGCCGAACATCAGGAAGCCAACGAGCGAGACGGACATCGGCGCGATGAAGCCCGCGATGATGGTCACGAGGATCGGGAAGCAGATGCGCAGCGTGCGCGAGACGTTCTTGGGGTTGTAGGGCATCCGGATGCGGCGCTCTTTTTTCGTCGTCACAAGCTTGATGGCGAAGGGCTGAATAATCGGCACAAGCGCCATGTAAGAGTACGCCGCGACGGCGATGGGGCCGACGTAGCTCGAGTGCAGCACCTGCGAGACGAGAATGGAGGTCGGGCCGTCCGCCGCGCCGATGATGCCGATGGAGGCGGCGTCCGCGAGGTCGAAGCCGAGCAGGACGGCAGCGACCATGGTGAAGAAGATGCCGAACTGCGCCGCCGCGCCGAAGAGCAGCATCTTGGGATTTGAGAGCAGCGGGCCGAAGTCGATCATCGCGCCGATGCCGATGAACAGCAGCAGCGGCAGCGCTTCGCTGGCCTCGATGGTGGTCTCGAAGAGCCACTGGATGATGCCCTGGCTCTCGCCGATGCCCTCGACCATCTGGTTGAGGACGCCGGAGCTCGGCAGGTTGACGAGGATGGCGCCGAAGCCCATCGGCAGCAGCAGCGCCGGCTCATAGTCCTTTTGGATGGCGAGGTAGATGAGCGCGAAGCCCACGAGGTACATCACGCCCTGCTGCCACGTTACGGCTCGAAAGCCGTCAAGCAGAAATTCCATCGTCTCACCTCGCTATGCCCACCAGCTGATGTTGGCGGAAATGAGCACGGCGTTGAAAAAGTCGATGAACATACCGCCGACCATTGGAATGGCAAAGTATGCCACTGGCGAAGGTCCGTACTTCTTGGTCACGACCTGCATATTGGCCATCGCGTTCGAGGTCGCCCCCATGGCAAAGCCGATGAAGCCCGCGGTCATGACCGCCGCATCGTAGCCGCGCCCCATGACGTTGAAAACCACGAAGTAGGAGAAGAGGAACATGACGATGCACTGGAGCACAAGACAGACGATCATCGGCAGGGCGAGGTCAATGAGCTCCCAGAGTTTCAAGCCTGCGAGCGCCATGGCGAGGAAGATGGATAGAAACATATTGCCCATTGTGTCAATCTCCTCGGTGGGGTATTCGACGTGTACGCCGTCCATCGCGTTGCGGACGACCACGGCGACGAGCATCGCGCCAATGTACGCGGGAAAGGTCAGGTCTGTCAGTGCCGTGAGCCACACGCTGACTTGATTTCCGATGCCGACCGCCAGCAGGAGCAGCATGAAGCCCTTGACAAAGCGGGGGCTGTTTGTGATAAAACGCTCGTCTTCACTCGCCACATCAGTGGCAAGGCCGACGCCCTGTGTGCCGCCGATGGCAGTCATCGTCTCCGGGCGCAGATTATGTTTTTCAATCAAGCGGCGTGCTGTCGGACCACCCATCAGTGAGCCGGCCACCAGACCGAACGTCGCCGCCGCGATGGAAACGACGCTGCCGCCCACCGCGCCCGCGGCCTCAAGGTCCGGCCCAAAGGCCGCCGCTGTACCGGGACCGCCGATGAGGGCGATGGAGCCGCAGCCGATGCCCAGCAGCGGATCGCAGCCGAACACCTCCATCACCCCGCCGCCGAGGAAGTTTTGCAGCGGGATCATCACGATGGAGACGATCAGGCACAGCATCACGGCCTTGCCGCCCTTGAGCAGAGCAGGAATGCTGACCGTAAAGCCGACCGTTGTAAAGAACATGATCATGAAAACGGTCTGCAATGTGCCGTCAAAGGTGATGGACGCGATGCCGGCGGAGTAGAGAATGCAGTTGAGAATGGAAAAGCACAGTCCGCCGACCAGCGGAGCGGGGATACAATATCGGTTAAGCAGTCTCACCTTGTCGGTGATGATCCCGCCCGTCCAGAACAGGAAAGCGCCTAAAGCAACTGCGTGGTACATATTTAACTCGATTGTCAGCATAACGATTTCTCCTTTTTCTTGTTCCGATCCGGCACGGAGTAGCCATACACCACCCTGCCACACACCACTCTGCCCCGCACCCTTTCTGCACGCAGTCTAATGCGCAGTGTGGTGCGGGAAATGTCGAATCGCGTCGAACCCTTCATTTTCCGCATTTCCAACGATAAAAAACATTCAAAAATGTAACTTTTGACCGTTTAATCTCTATAAAATCGTTATATATTCCATAAATTACCAATAATTTGCTCAGATTTCGCAAAGAAAAACGCAGCAGTCCGGCTTTGGAAGCCGGACTGCTGCGTTTTGTTTCGATCAAAGCAGGCTCACATCTTGCCGCTCAGGGCGCGCTCGAGCCAGATGGTGGCGAACTCCATGGCCTCGGCCATGCTGCCCTTCTCCGTGGAGCGGACCACGCGGTCACGCGAGCGGAGATTGGGGTCGGTGAGCTGGAGCTGGATGGACACGCGCTTGGCGAGCTTGAGGTCCTTCACGTCCTCGGTGTCGAGCACCTGCATCATGATGATATACTTATCCGCCATCGAGCCGTAGTAGACCAGATTGTCCACGCGGCGCAGCGGATGACCGCGGTAAACGAGATTTTCAGCCATATTGAAACACTCCTCACTTTAATTCCGATTCCTGCTCATTCTACCATCGCCCGCGCCGCTTGTCAACCAAACCGTACAAAATGCCCCGGGAGCCTTTTTTCGACCCTCGGGGTATTTCAAAACAGCGGAAATTTTTTACTGGCTCAGGTAGCTGCGCAGGAGGACCTGCAGCAGCTCGTCGCGATCCAGCTTGCGGATCAGCGTGCGTGCCTGCCGGTGGTTGGTGATGTAGGTGGGGTCCTCCGAAAGGATGTAGCCCACGAGCTGGTTGATGGGGTTATAGCCCTTCTCCTCCAGCGCGGTGTACACGCTCGTCAGGATGTGGTGGATCTCCTCGTCCTTTTCCTTCGCGGCGTTGAATTTGCGGGTATAGTCTTCCATTCGGTCTCCCCTCCTTCCACTTGCTAGTATACCCCAATTTTTTGCAAAGTAAAGGGGTTTTGGGCATCTGTAACAAAACCGTAATATGTTGCTGTAGTGCGGTAAAGCGAGCGTGAGTCCCGTTCCGTCGGGCCATGATGCAGCAGTATGGACGCCGACCGAACCATGCTCCCACACGGCGAGGCGGCGCGGGTGCGCCGTCACAAGTATTTTGCGCAGCAAAATCCTGGCGCAGGGGCAATTCACTTGCTCCGGGCATGTTCGATCCCCTTGGGGTTGAGCGACCACAGGGAGCGGAACCCAAAAATAAGACCATCTGCCTTTGGCAGATGGTCTTATTTTTGGTGCAGCAAGGCAATCCAAATCCGAACCGTTTTTGTTACTGATAGCTTCCTGCAATTCCGCGAAGGTGATGGTTTTCGTGCCCTCCTTGTAGTTGAAGGTAATCACCATTTTATCATCGTACAGGAAAATCGCATTGATGAAGGTGTCGATGAGTATCTTGCGATGGCTCTGTTGCCGCACGTCCAGCTTACGGAAGCGGTGGAGCCAGAAGGTCATAAACTCCGCGCTGACCTTGGGCTTCGCCAGCTTTTCGCAGGCAAGCCTGTTCTCAAGCTCATCGCGGCGGTTTTCCAGCTCCTCCAGCCGCTCCTTTGTGGAGCGCGTCAGGATGCCCTGCTGAATGGCGTTGAGCAAATTGCTGATGGCGGTTTCCGCTTCACGGAGCTGTTGCTCATACAGCGGCACGTTCACATTGTCCCTGTCCTGCAAGTCCATGAGCATGGATACGATGGCTTCTATCGCTTTGTCGTCCATGACCATTTTCATGGTTTCACCGACCACCAAATCCTCGATCCATTCCTTCCTGACGGGCTTCTTGTGGCACTCGGTGCGCTTCTTTTTGACGGAAACGCACTTGTAATAGTGATGCACCTTTCCCGTGCGGCTTGTGCCGCTCTCGCCGCAGAGGTAGGCCCCGCAGTAGCCGCAGAACAGCTTGGTTGTCAGCAGATAATCGTCCTCGGCCTTGTGACGCGCCGGGGCCTTTTTATTCTTCGCCAGCTTCTCCTGCACCCGGTCAAAGAGGTCTTGCGGTACGATTGCGGGGATGCCGTCCGGCACGATCACATCGCGGTATCGAAACTCCCCGATATAGCGCCGGTTGTGGAGTATATGCCCCACGCTGTTGAAGGTCATTTTCCGCCCCCGCGTGTTGGTAAGCCCCTGCTCGTTCAGCCAATTCATAATGGAGGAAATGGTTTCTCCGCCGTCATATCGCTTGAAGGCTTCCAGCACGAACGGCGCGGTCAGCGGGTCGATCTTGAAGTGCTGCTCCGCGTCGATCACATAGCCAATGGGCATCATGCCGCCGTTGAATTTGCACTTGAGGGCGTTGTCCGTCATGCCGCGAACGACCTTTTCGGAGAGGTCGGCGGAGTAGTATTCCGCATAGCCCTCAAGGACGGATTCGAGAATGATGCCCTCCGCCCCCTCTGAAATAATCTCGGTGGCGGATACCACCTTCACGCCGTTCTTTTTAAGCGTGGCCTTGTACCGGGCGCTGTCATAGCGGTTTCGCGCGAACCTGTCCAGTTTCCAGACAATCACTATGTCAAACAGCCGCTTGCCGCTGTCCTTGATCATGTTCTGGAACTCCGGGCGGTTATCGGTCTTTGCAGAATACGCGCGGTCGATGTAATGCCGCAATACCGTGATGCCATTTTTCTCGGCAAAGGCGGCACATTCACGGAGCTGACCTTCAATGGATTCTTCTCGCTGGCTGTCCGAGGAATAGCGGGCGTAGATCACGGCTTTCATTTCGTATCCACCTCCGAGAGCATCTGCACAAGCGTTGCCTTCAATCGTTCGTTCATAGCCGAGCCGGGGTCGAAGCACATTTCCACGAACCGCGCCATTTCGGGATTGTTCAGGCCGAGCTTCACACAGTTGTTATAGATCATGCCGTGTGGGTCGTCCGTCCTGCCGAAAATGTAGTCCAGCGACACGTCAAAGTAGTCGGCGTATTTCAGAAAAACCTCCGGGGAGGGCGTGGAATCGTCGATCTCATACCGGGCAAGGGCGGATTGGGAAACGTCAAATTCCTTTGCCAGCTTCGCCTGCGAGAGCCTGACGCTTTCGCGCAAGCCCCTGAGCCGTTCACCGATGATTTTCAAGGCTGCGTCACCTCCTTTTCTGTTTCAAGTATACCCGGAAACAGAGAATGTGTCAATGATATATTCACATAACACCGCAATTCTCTGACACGCCGCAGGCGAAGAAAGCTCCGCAGGAGCGCAGCCGATTTTGCAAAAATCGTTCAAAGGGGCTTGGGGACAAATCTCCCCAACAAGCGCAAAGTGGCTCCAAGCCACCTTGCTTGCCAAGTGTGAAGCCAACAGGGTTCGCAGGTTGGCAAGCAGCAAAGTGGGTACCGCTTTGCCCTGCTTGCCAGTTCATTCCGCGCTCCCCTTATCGGCGCATTAAAAGCAGATCCTTGTCCGAACAAGCTATTGAAAATTTCAGCATTGTCTGGTAAAATGGCTGTGTATAATAATTCGCACCGGCAGGAAGTGACGAAGGCTCATGGGGCGGCAGCCGCCATGAAAAAAGAACGGGTTTTTGGCGAAAGGGGCTTGACAGCATGAAACGCATCCCCCATAATCAGACAGACAGACAGACAGACAGACAGACAGACAGACAGACAGACAGACAGGATAGCTCTGTCTTTTTGTGCTATCCGAGCAGCATATATATCAGGCGCGCTTTGCCCATGGGTTTTGTGGGCGGGGCGCGCCTTTGATATACTTTCACAGCTACACCTGTTAAAAAGGAATCGAGACGATCAATCAGAACAAAGAAGGAGGCTTTTACACATGAAGGGAAAGAAAATCGTATCAACGCTCCTTGCGCTGCTGCTTCTCGCCAGTCTGCCCGTGTCGGCGCTGGCGGCGGAGTGGGACATCGGCAAGGGCGACATCACCGTAAACGCGGGAAGCGGCGGGCAGACGGTCAGGCAGGGAGGCGGAGCCGCTGTACCGGACAGCGCGCCCGTCATTACGGGAACCTCTAAGGAAAACAACGTCACCATCAACGCGGAGAAGGATCAGACCGCAAACGTCACCCTCTCCGGTGTGAACATCGACGTGCGCGATAAGGGCAAGGCCGCCGTTTCCACCACCGGCGAGGGCAATGTCAGCATCGAGCTGAACGGCGAAAGCACGCTCAGGAGTCACTATGAGCATGCCGGCCTTGAAAAGAACAACGGCGGCAGCCTGACCATTGCGGACGAGGACAAGAACGGCAAGCTGACCGCCTGGGGCGGCCAACAAGGTGCGGGCATCGGCGGCAGAAGCGGAAAGGACGGCAGCAACATCTTCATCACCGGCGGCAGGGTCAACGCCATCGGCGGCCTCGCCGCCGCAGGCATCGGCGGCGGCCTCGGCGGCAACGGCAGCAACATCACCATTTCCGGCGGCAAGGTCGGGGCCACCAACGGCCTCAACGGCGCAGGCATCGGCGGCGGACAGCACGGCAGCGGCAGCAACATCACTATCTCCGGCGGCGAGGTCAACGCCATCGGCGGCAAAAACGGCGCAGGCATCGGCGGCGGATCTCGAGGCACTGGCAGCGACATCAAGATCACCGGCGGCGAGGTCAATGCTAGCGGCGGCGTAAACGGCGCAGGCATCGGCGGCGGTCTGCGGAGTAAAGGAAACGACATCACCGTTTCCGGCGACACGAAGCTGAAGGTGCGGGGCGGCGTTGAAGACGATATTGACGGAGCGGGCGCAGGCATCGGCGACGGCGGCAGCAACGCGGACGGAAGCCGGATACCCGGCGCAGAGGTCGAGCCGGATATTTGCGCGCTGAACCCCAGCGGGAAAATCGAATATTACGCGCCCGGCAGTTCCATGTCGGGAACTCCCAACAAAACGGTCACCAACCCCACCGGAGACTTTGTATGGGACAGCGGCACGGTGACGACGCCCGCCACCTGCACGGGAAAGGGGGTCAGGACTTACACCTGCACCAGCTCCTCCCATACAAAAACCGAGGATATCCCCGCCCTGAACCACAGCTTTGCAGGGCAGGAGTATGTTTCCGACAACAACGCCACCTGCGAACAGGACGGCACCAAGACGGCAAAGTGCGCGCGCTACGGCACGGGCGGCTGCACGGAAACGGACACGGTAACGGACACGGGCAGCAAGCTCGGGCATCTATTTGAGGACTATGTTTCCAACAACGATGCGACCTGCGAGCAGGACGGAACAAAGACGGCAAGGTGCGTGCGCTACGGCACGGGCGGCTGTATGGCAACAGACACGGTAACGGACACGGACAGCAAGCTCGGGCATCTCTTTGAGGACTATGTTTCCAACAACGATGCGACCTATGCGCACGACGGCACCAAGACGGCAAAGTGCGTGCGGTATGACCAGTGCGGGGAGACCCACACCATGCCGGATGAGGGAAGCCGGTTAATAGCTCCTCCCCTCTACCGCGTGACCGATAAGGACGGCAGGGACATTGCCTACACGGCCGAGCAAAAGGGCGGCGTGCTGACCGTCACCGTTGACGAGGACCTCGCCATTCTCACGGGCAGACTCAGCGGCATCCGCACTCTCAAGGCGCAGGGCGTGGAGAAGATCGTCTTTGTCACCAAGGGCGCAACGTCAGCGTTCCTGCTCTCCGATTTGCTGGACAAGGGCGAGGGCGGCGAAGCCTACCGGCTCACCCACAACGGCAAGGCCGTCACGTTCACGCTCGGCGAAAGCATGGCGGATGTGAGCGCCATTCTCATCAAGCCGTAAGCGAAATCTCAGAATCCATGCAGGCGGGCAGGCACAAGCTGTGCTTGCCCGCCTTGTCTGCCGAAAAGCGCGGCGGGCGGCGGCTGTCAATGGCGCGAAGCGTTCATCTTGACCATTGACGGCTGGCGGCTGCTGCGCTACGGCCCTTTCCAATCTGCAAGCCACAGAACAATTTCGGTAGCCGCTGCCAAAATTACGCTGTCAGCCGCTTCCGTTCCCGTGGTATTGACGTGCAGCCTCGCCGCTGCTATAATAAAAGCACAATTTCAGACACAGGACGCCATGCAGACGCAGACGGGCCGAAAGGCTTGACAGGCGGCTGCGTTTTCATTTTCAGATAGGAAAGGAAGGATGCGAAGGGAAGAAGAGCAGACGACAAAAGACGCTCAAGACGCCATTCCTCCGCCGCACGGGAGAAAGCTGCGGCAAAATACTTTTTCGGAGGTGCAACTTGAGCAGGCGGAAAAAGCTCACCAACAACAGCGGCATCCCGCAGCATGAGATCGAGAACATCGCCCGAATTCTGCTGCCGGATATCCTCGCCTACTACGAAAGCGAGGAAGGTCAGCGTGAATTTGCCGAATGGAAGGCGGCACGGGACGGGGCAAAAACGGACAAGGACAGCAACGGCGAGAACGTCGCCTGACGATAGATATAAGACAAATCCAAGGGATATATGCTCCTAAAACAGCATGGCAAAGGGGATGGCAGACCGTCATCCCCTTTTGTGCGTTTGTTCAGTTTTCATAGGGCTTGTACTCCGTGACGGCGTTCAGATACGCTTCAACATCGCCATTCAGAATGAGGTCTGCATAAGCCAGCGGGTCGTTGTAGATGAGATAGTCCAGCTCTGACCGCTGGAAGCGGTTGTCCGCCACCTCGTTCTCCACGGCGGTGCAGTCGATGGAGATCATGCTGCCGTCCTGAAACCGCAGCTCTACACAGCCAGTGTCCATGTTGAATTCACAGCTTTTGATGGTTTTCATAATTGTCCTCCTTATCCTTTGCCAGCTTTGGTTTTCTCGGCCCTCTGGGCTTGGATTCGGGACGCTTTACCACGCCGTTTCTGAAATGCGTATTCTCGAACTTCTCGAAGAAAACAAATAATCCGAATCCATCTCCAACCGGAAACGGGTTCGGATTATATTGGTTTGGTGCGCGAGGCGGGACTTGAACCCGCACGTCCGTGAAGGACACTAGAACCTGAATCTAGCGAGTCTGCCAATTCCACCACTCGCGCGTAAGCAGTCTCAGAAGAAAAGATGGTGCGGATGGCGGGACTTGAACCCGCACGTCCATACGAACACTAGCACCTCAAGCTAGCCTGTCTGCCAATTCCAGCACACCCGCATTTTCATCAGTCTTTCAAACGACCGCTCCGCTATTATAAGCCTGTTGTACGCCAAATGTCAACCTTTTTTTGCGGGAAAAGAAAAAGTTTTTGCACCGCTTTTTCCCGCCGCCAAAAGATGGGCTTATACCTGCGCGAGCGTCTCGCCGACCGCGCCCGTGATGACCAGATCCGCGCGGGTCTTATCGCTCAGCGGCGTCTTGTTGATGACGACGAGCTTGTGGCCGCGGTAGTAGTTTACCAGACCCGCCGCGGGGTAGACCGCGAGCGAGGTGCCGGCGATGATGAGCACGTCGGCCTCGGCGATATAGCGCACGGCCTTGTAGAGCGTATCCTCGTTGAGCCCCTCCTCGTAGAGCACGACATCGGGCTTGATGCGCCCGCCGCAGGAGCACGTCGGCACGCCGGTGGAGCGCGTGATCGCCTCCACGCCGTAGAATTTGCCGCACCTCTCGCAGTAATTGCGCAGGGTGCTGCCGTGGAGCTCAAGGACCTCCTTGCTGCCGGCGGCCTGATGGAGTCCGTCGATGTTCTGCGTGATGACGGCCTTCAGCTTGCCCGCGCGCTCCCACTCGGCGAGCTTACGATGCGCGGCGTTTGGCTTCGTGTCGGGGCAGAGGAGCTTTGCGCGGTAGAAGGCGAAGAATTTCTCGGGATAGCGTTCGTAGTAGGTGTGGCTCAGGATCGTTTCGGGCGGGTCGCTCCACTGCTGGCGGTAGAGTCCGTCCACGCTGCGGAAGTCGGGGATGCCGCTCTCGGTCGAGACGCCTGCTCCGCCGAAGAAGACGATGTTGTCGCTGCCGTCGATGATCTCCTTGAGCTTTCGGATCTCCTCTGTCATAGCGTCTGCTCCTTTACTTGGTGTAGTCTCTGTCGATCTGCACGACGGCAAAATAGCTGCTGTCGAGCCGCTTCACGGCGGCCTGGATCTCCTGCTCGACCTCATGGTCGCTCAGGCGAAATTTGAACGGCACCACCGCGTCGAAAATGACGTTGGTGTGCGTGGGGCCGGTGACCATGCGGAAATCGTGGATGGTGATGTGCTCGTCGATGCCGCGCACGAGCTGCGCCACGCGCTCGCGCGTTTCGGCGGTGAGCTTATCATCGGTCACGATGGGGTCCATGTGGATGGTGGCGGCGCAGCCGAGCTCGCGGCGCAGGCGCTGCTCGATGTTGTCGATCTCGTCGTGCAGCGCCATGATGTCGCCGTGCGCGGGGACCTCGGCGTGGAGCGAGATCATCACGCGGCCAGGGCCGTAGTCGTGCACGATGAGGTCGTGGATGCCCTGCACGACGGGAGAGGAGAGAACGATCTCCTCAATCCTCTGGACAAATTCCGGCGCGGGCGGCTGACCGAGCAGGGGAGAGATGGTGTCCCGCGCGGCCTGAATGCCTGCCCAGAGCACGAGCGCCGCGACGACGATACCGCACCAGCCGTCGATCTGAAGCGAGGTGAAGTGCCCGATGAGCGTCGCGGCGAGGACGGCGGCGGTCGCCGCGCAGTCGGAGAGACTGTCCATCGCGGTCGCCTCCATCGCGGCGGAGCCGATCTTCTTGCCGACCGCGCGGTTATAGAGATACATATAGAGCTTGACGAGGATGGAGGCGAGCAGGATGCCGCCGGTGAGGAGCGTGAACTCCACCGCCTCGGGGTGCAGGATCTTCTCCACCGCACTCTTGGCAAGCTCGATGCCCATGAGGAGAATGACCATGGAGACGATCAAGCCCGAGATGTACTCCAGCCGCCCGTGACCGAAGGGATGCTCGGGGTCGGGCTTCTGTCCTGCAAGCTTGAAGCCGAGCAGCGTCACAATGCTCGCGCCCGCATCGGAGAGGTTGTTGAAGGCGTCCGCCGTGATGGCGATGGAGCCGGAGAGCGTGCCGGCGAGCAGCTTGAGCGCGAAGAGCAGCACATTGAAGCCGATGCCCACGATGCCGCAGAGCATCCCATAGGCCTGCCGCACGGCAGGCGAGGTGACGTCCTCGCGGTTTTTGATGAATTTTTTGGCCAACAGAGAGATCATACCGGTGTCTCGCTTCCTTTGGATTTTGCGGGGAAGAAAAAGCGCTTGGTGAAGAGGTAGCAGAGCGGAATAAGATAGAGCAGGCAGGCGTAGGGCAGGGCCTCAACGCCGACGCCGAGCATACTCAGCGGCACGGCGCAGGCGATGCACCACGGGATCAATCCCGCGATGGTGACGCCGGAGTTGGCGATGTCCATCGCCAGCTCCTCGTGCTCCGCGCCGTCCTTGGCGTAGACCGCGCCGATGAGCTGATGCTCCATCATCACAACGATGGTCTGGTTGCACAGCACCATCGCGGCGAGGAGGCTCAGCAGGATCATCGTCGGGAAGCGCCCGATGCGCTCGGCGGACCGCTCCAGAACGCTCTGCGCCTGCGTGAGCGCGCCCGTGCCCTCTAAAATGCCGGTGTAGAGCGCGGCGAGCGGGATCATCAGAAACGGCGTGAGCATACTCACCAGCCCGCCGCCGGAGACGACGGAGGCCAGCAGCCCCTCGGTCGGGTGATAGCCGACGACCATGATCCAGAGCGCGTCAGCCACGCTGCCGCCCTGCACCGTGACGGTGATGACGAAGGCCGCGGCGGCGGAGATCGCCATGGCGCGGCGGATAGGCACGCGGAGGAGCGGCAGGATGAGCATGATGAGCGCGGGCACGAGCGCCCACGGGGAGATGACAAAGCTCTCGGCGAGAGCGCCCAGCATGGTCTCATCGACCGTGACGATGGGGTTGCGGAAGGAGAGCACGGTGTAGGCGATCAGGCAGAGCGCGTAGGGCAGCGCGGCGGTCTGGAACATCCGCCTGACGTTGCCGTAGAGATCGGTCTCCGTCAGCGCGGCGACGAGGCTCGCACAGGACGAGGTCGGCGCGCCGCGGTCGCCGAAGTAGATGCCGGAGAGGATGACGCCGGCGGTGACGGCCTCGCTCACGCCGCCGGAGCGCGCGAGCGCCATGAGCACCACGCCCGCCGTGCTCGCCACGCCGAACGACGTGCCGAGCGCGTAGCTGAGCAGCACCGTCAGCAGGAAGGCGACGAGGATAAAGAGCGAGGGCGTGATGACGCGGATGCCGTGGTAGATGAAAAAGGCGATGGTGCCGCACGAGCGCCAGAGCCCCGTGAGCAGACCGATGAAAAACAGGATGCGCAGCACGATCATGCTCTTGGGCATCTTGCTCCACGCCATTTTGACAAGCGCCTTTGCGCCGTAGCCGCGCCTGAGACCGAGGGCGAAGAACAGCACGAGCGCGAACAGCAGCGCCCACGCGAGGGAGAAGCCCTTGACGAGGCAAAAGAGCATCGCCGCGAGAAAGAGCGCAAAGCAGACGACGATATCCATGCTCCCTTACCCCTTCTTCCCGGGAATTTGCAGCGTCATGTGGCAGCACAGGCGGTCAAGGTCCTCGTCCGTCGCCGCGCCGATGCGCAGCTTCGCGCCGCAGTCCTCGCAGATGAGGTCGACGGCGGCGGGACGCACCTGCATACGGTAGCGCTCGCTGCCGCAGGCGCAGGTGATGCCGCGCGGGCGCGCGGCGATCTCCTTCAATTCGCTGAGCACCTCATACATGATGACCGTGTCGGTGAAGGCCTCGGGCGCGTCGCCCTGCGCGGACTGCTTTTCCGCGGTGATCTGCAGCTGCTCGAGCGCGCGCTCGACGGCGTACTCCTCCCCAATGAAGCAGCAAAGCTCGGAGGTCTCGGGGCAGGCAAGGCCGATGCCCTCGCCGTCGAGCAGCCGGTCCGCGCCGCACTCCGCCAGATGCTCGCCGCCGCACACGCCGCAGGGCACGCTGATGCGGAATTTTTCGCCGTCGAAGTCGATCTGCAGCTCGCTCTTGCCGCATTCGCACTGCACGATCGCGCCCGAGGCAGCGAGGGCGAAGCGGGAGCGCTGCTGCATAACGGGCTTTCTGCACCTCGGGCACAGGTAGCCGATGGTGCGCATTTCTTCTTTCATATCGTATCCTCCCGGAAGAAGTTCATATTTGTCTCCATTATACATCGGCACAAGGAAAAAGCCAATCCTTTTTCTTTGCGCGGGGTACAGGACGGAACAGCGTCTTAAATGCTTTTGCGCACTACTGCAACATCGTGATAGTGCATAAACATAAAAGGGGAACTCCGCGGGCGCTTCGGTCAGTACGCCAAAGATTACCGAACGGGCAAAAATAGGGTTTGCATTTACAAAATGCTGTGCTATCATAGCATCACACCAAATCGAAACGCGGAGGAATCCAAACCATGAAAAAGCTCATCTCTCTTGTGCTCGCCCTCGTGCTGAGCCTGTCCCTCATCGCCTGCGGCGCCAAGCAGGACGATACCCCCCAGACCGCCGAAAAGCAGAAGCTCATCGTCGGCTTCGACGCCGAGTTCCCGCCGTTCGGCTTCATCGCCGCCGACGGCAGCTACGACGGCTTTGACCTTGCGATGGCCGAGGAGCTGTGCTCCCGCCTCGGCTGGGACTTCGAGGCCGTTCCCATCGTATGGGACAGCAAGGACGCCGAGCTCGCCGCCGGCACCATCAACTGCATCTGGAACGGCTTCACCTACACCGGACGCGAGAACGACTACACCTGGTCCGACCCCTACGTCGATAACTCCATCGTCATGGTCGTCAAGGCCGACAGCGGCATTTCCTCCCTCGCCGACCTTGCCGGCAAGAGCGTGATGGCGCAGGCCGCCTCCTCCGCCGTGGACGCCATCAACGCCAACGAGTCGCTCAAGTCCTCCCTCAAGGAGGTCGTGGAGCTGGCGGACTATAACACCGGCTTCATGGAGCTCCGTCAGGGCAGCGTGGACGCCATCGCCGCCGACCTCGGCGTCGCCAAGTTCCAGATCGCCAGCAACGAGGGCGACTATGTGATCCTGGATGAGCCCATCTCCACCGAGCAGTACGCCATCGGCTTCCTCAAGGGCAACACCGAGCTGCGCGACGCCGTGAACGCCGAGCTCCTCAAAATGGCCGAGGACGGCACGATGCTCTCCATCGCGGAGAAGTATGTCGATCAGGGCCTTGTGATCGACAGCCTCTGCCTCGTCAAGTAACATGACCGTTTCCGCCATGCTGACCCTGCTGGTGCAGGGCTTCGGGAAATCGCTGGAAATTTTCGCCTTAACGCTGCTCGGCTCGCTGCCGCTTGGACTTCTTGTGATGTTCGGCCGGCGCAGCCGCGTGGCCCCGCTGCGCTGGCTCGTGAAGCTGTTCATCTCCGTCATGCGCGGCACGCCCCTGATGCTCCAGCTCATGGTCGTCTACTACGGACCGTTCCTGCTCTTCGACTTCACGCCGCCGGGCAACTGGCGCTTCGGCGCGGTCATCGTCGGCTTCGTCATCAACTACGCGGCCTACTTCGCGGAGATCTACCGCGCGGGCTACGAGTCCATCCCGGTCGGACAGTTCGAGGCGGCGCAGGTGCTCGGCTACACCGGCGGGCAGACCTTCGGGCGCATCCTTCTTCCCCAGATGATCCGGCGCGTGCTGCCGCCCGTGACGAACGAGGTCATCACGCTCGTGAAGGACACCTCGCTCGCCTCCGTCATCGGCACGGTCGAGATGTTCACCCGCGCCAAGCAGATCGTCGCCTCGCCCAACACGCCCGGTATGCTGGCGCTCGCGGCGGCGGGACTCTTTTACTACGTCTTCAACTACATCGTTGCCTTTGCGATGGAGCGCGCGGAGCGCTCGCTCGCCTACTACCAGTGAGGGAGGGACCGGACATGAACGTATTGACCATGCAGGATGTCCGCAAGTCCTTCGGCTCGCTGGAGGTGCTCAAGGGCATTTCCCTCACCGTGGGCGAGGGCGAGGCCGTCTCGGTCATCGGCCCCAGCGGCAGCGGCAAATCCACGCTGCTGCGCTGCGCGACGCTGCTTGAAACGATGGACGGCGGCTCGCTCGCCTACGGGAACGACTTCGCCGCGACGATGGACGCGGAGGGAAAGAGCGTCTACGCGGACAAGGCTGCGCTGCGGCGGATCAAAAGCCGCTTCGGGCTGGTGTTCCAGCAGTTCAACCTTTTCCCGCACTACACGGTGCTCAAAAACGTGACGGATGCGCCGCTCATCGTGCAGAAGCGCGAGCGCGGCGAGGTGCGTGAGCTGGCGCTCTCCCTGCTCGAAAAGATGGGCCTTGCGGACAAGGCGGACGCCTATCCCTGCCAGCTCTCCGGCGGACAGCAGCAGCGCGTCGCCATCGCCCGCGCGCTGGCGCTGCGGCCCGACATCCTCTTTTTCGACGAGCCGACCAGCGCGCTCGACCCCGAGCTGACCGGCGAGGTGCTCAAGGTCATCCGTGATCTCGCGGAGGAAAAAATGACCATGGTCATCGTCACGCACGAGATGGCCTTTGCCCGCGCCGTGAGCGACCGCGTGATCTTCGTGGACGGCGGCGTCATCGTCGAGCAGGGCGATCCCGAGCAGGTGCTCGGCGACCCGGCGCAGGAGCGCACGCGGCGCTTCCTGCGCAGCTATCAGACCTGAATATTGCCTCCTCTGCAAAGAGGGATGTGCCGGCACACACGGCGCATCCCTCTTTGTTTTACCTGAAATTCATAAAATTTCCCGGCCTTGGCATACTAAGACAAACTACAAGCACAAGGGGAAATGGTATGGAGACCAAACGGATCGGCGCACAGACGCTGCGCTTTTCACGTCCGCCGCGCGTGGAGAGCTTTGCCAACATCGGCGCGAAGCTGGAGGGACAGGGCCCGATGGCGGACTATTTTGACGAGCTGAGCGAGGATTCCTTCTTCGGCGAAAAGACCTGGGAGAAGGGCGAGGCCCGTATGCAGAAGCGCGTGCTTTCCCGCGCGCTGGAGAAGGCGACGCGCAGGCCGGAGGAGCTGGACCTCATCTTTGCCGGCGACCTTCTGAACCAGTGCATCGGCACCTCCTTCGCCCTGCGGGAGTTCGGCGTGCCGCTGTGCGGCGTGTACGGCGCGTGCTCGACGATGGGGGAGAGCCTGGCGCTTGCCGCCATGAGCATCGACGGCGGCTTTGCCCGCCGCGCTGCGGCGATGACCTCCTCGCACTTCTGCACCGCCGAGCGGCAGTACCGGATGCCCGTGCCCTACGGCTCGCAGCGCACGCCGACCGCCCAGTGGACGGCTACGGCGGCGGGCTGCTGCATCCTGTCGAACGAAGGAAGGGGCCCTGCCGTCACGCACGCGGCCATCGGGAGGATCGTGGACCGCGGCATCACGGACGCGAACAACATGGGCGCAGCGATGGCGCCTGATGATGTTCAATTAACACAATACATTCTTAACCTTTGATAAGGCTATACTACACAAATTCCCTTATCTATCAACATATTCCGCCAACAAAAAACAGACAGGAGGCCACCCATGGCAGACTATCAGCTTGAACTCAGGCAGATTGTAGATTATCCACGATGCCGAATTTATCGAGAATTTATGCAAACTCTGATTGCAGACCGGAGCATTCGCACAGGCGGATGCTCCGGTCTTTTTTATTATGTCGTTCTTTGCTCCTATGCCAACTTCAGAACCTCTTATCGGCGCATAGACGGGATCTCATACACGGTATATCCGGGCGAATGGATCTGCTCCATCGCCGACATCACGGAATGGTTCCGTGTGCGCTTTCACTATCAGGCATTTGCAATTCTAAAATCCTTGCAGGATCGGCAGCTCATTACATTTACCCGCCTTGGCCGCGGGCATATCGTAAAGTTCTCCATTACGGACTGGCGGCGCAATAACTCCGCGCTCGATTATAACTGCCCATGCCAAAAAGACTCCGGTTTTTTCTTCATTCCTGTTTCAACGGCAACGGAGTTGATCTCCGCGGGACGCGCATCCGAGATGGATGTCATTCTGGACCTTTGGATCTCTGCGATTTATAAGGATCAGCAAGTACGCGGCTCTGAGATCGGGCCAGTTGTGTATTTCAGAAACGGCACAGGGAATCCGCTCGTCAATTACAGCGAATTATCCGCGCGCTGGGGAATCTCCCGTTCCAGCGTGGGGCGGCTGCTCAAAAAACTGGCCGATTTTGATTATCTTTCTCTGCTGACTTTCCCAGGCCGCAGCGGAACGGTAATTTACCTAAAGAATTATCTCTCAACCATGTTCCAAATTTCGGATGTCATGATAGACAAGGAGGAGGTTGCTATGTGTCTGAACCTTCGCGTATCTGTGCCGGATACCATTCCGCCAGAGTCCGGCCCAATTTCTGATGAGCAGATCTGCGTTTCAACAGAGCTTTCCAGCGTTTCAAAACCTCACATGCTGTACTTCGTTCGGAAAGTGCTGCGAACCCTTGAAGCACAAGGCATTTCCTGCCTTTCATGCCCCAAATCCAAATATATGTTATATCCATTATCCGACGACTGCACGGTAGGAATAGAGAAAGGCACTATCTCAGCGGGACTTGCGATCTGCTGCGGTGCCGGCAGTCCGTTGTATCGGTTTGAAATGACGATCATCCCAAATGCTGAAGCGGAAGGAGCGTGCGACAATGTCAGGAAAGATGTATGAAAAACGGCCAGAAGAGGATGCCCGCTATCACGACACATGGAGACTGCTCAAAAAATATCGGGATGTAACATGGAGTCTGGAACTGTCTATCCGGCAGGTCAAGAATCAGTTTCGCATTGATTATGATTGCAGCATTGAAGATTTTTTGGAGTCCATCTATATGGCAGGCGCGGATCTCGGCGGCACGGACATCGAAAATCATGCCAGGTGCATTGAGCGCAGCTACAAAATGCTGACCCTGCTTGAAAATTCTGTCAACCTTCTCCGCACGCACCACCAGAGCGGAGAGGTGTACTACTGGATTTTGTATTACTCATTTTTATCCCCACAGAAGCTGAAAAATGTGGAGGAGATCATTGAAGCGCTCCACCCGCATATCAGGGACATTAGCTTCAGCACCTACTACCGCCTGCGCAAAGCCGCTGTGGAAGCGTTAAGCTCTGTCCTTTGGGGATTTTCCGCGCAGGACACTTTGAAAACGCTGGACTGCTTTTTCCCGCCAGATGTGTGAGAGTGTTTTGAAAGAGAATTGGGAGAAAATTGGAAGGGTTTTGCTATTGAACGCAAAATCGCCGTATGTTAAACTAAGTATGCTCAAAACTATAAACAAACCAAAAGTAGCCGCAGGAGGACGCCATTTTTGATGCGCGTCTTTTTTTCTGCCTTTCTGCGGTCAATGAAACAGCATCCGGCTTTCGCTGGGTGCTGTTTTCTGCTTTTGGGCAACACAAGGAGGTAATGCTTTTGAAGCACAAGTGCCCGTCTCCCCGTATTGGGAAAAAACCGCGTGGCAATATCGGCCGTTGGCTGTATGCAGCGTTTCTGACCGCCACGCTATCCGCTTCTCTCTGTCAGCCGGCCTCTGCCGCAACCGTGTGGGAGAAGGCCAATGAGATCATGCGGGATGTCTATACGCAGATCCTCGGCATCTCCACGATATGGCATTACGCTGGAGCAAATGAAGCAGTATTTCATAGAGCACCAGCACGCACGGGAAATAGGCGATAAGAAGATGATGGAAAAGATCGAATACCATCTCACCTACATCAATTTCCACTATGAATGCGGCCTGCTGGCCACCGGGCAGTATGATAAGCTCCCGGAGGTCATCCAAAACTGGTGAGACATCTCGCCATAGAAAGGAACGAAACGAATATGGATAACATCATAGGCGGGCGATCTGCGGTAATCCAAGTAACTTTTCTGATGGAGGATCGCGGCTTTTGCAAAGATGTGTTTGCCACAGTTGAGAAACCGACGCGCTACTATAACCGCATTTTTGAAAACTACACCGGCGAAGTCGCAACATGGTATTCCGCCAGCCCCTCGATCTTTGAAAGTGACTGCCGTATCAGCTCGCAAACGATCTTTGAGGTGGTCTATCAAGGGAGGCTTTGTGCAAGAGACGGAAACGGTGACTTTGAGGGAAAGATCCCCTTTGTCCCGTTTTTTGAGTTTGAACGGAGAGAAGCGATCCGCTGCTCTAAAAAGCTGCCAAATCTGAAAGGCTATGAGCAGATGAAAGAAAAACTGTTATCCTTGCCCGGTGGTGAGCAATATTCCCTCCATGGTGCCTGTCAGGATAACTGGATCTATGCTCTCAACTTCGGCAAGGAGACCGTGCAGGTCATCGACACCAGCGAGTGGATGGGGCGGTCCTATGAACTGATTGCTGTTCTTTATACGCACAAGCCGACCGGATTCCAGTTTACAAATTACTGTATCCGGCCTGCCGGCATCATTTCATCTTCATCGCGCCACGATCTTCTGCTCTATGACTGGGCGGAACATCAGGCAGGCGCAGATTCTTATTGAGGTGGTTGTTATGTCAAAGATTACGGAAAAGATCGCCAAGCTCCTTGCGTTGGCGGAAAGCCCCTACGAGGAGGAAGCCAAAGCCGCGCTGCTGCAGGCCCGGCGTCTGATGGCGGAGCATAAGCTCATGCCGGAGGATATTGAGCCGCAGGAGAACAAGAAGGTGATTCAGGAGTGTGTGGGCGTCACCTGCACGAAGCTCTCTTCGCCGTGGACGGTTTACCTCTCCACGCTCATTGCCGCGCATTACTGCTGCAGGCCATATCGGAGCCATGCACACGGCAGCAAGGTTTCGGAGATCGGGTTTATCGGCATGGAGGACGACTTCAAGCTCTGTAAGCTGGCGTTTCTCTACGCCTATGATTGCATCTCAAGCCGATGCAGACAGATCCGTACCCAAAAGGAATATTCCGCAAAGACGCTTCGGGAGATGTGCAATTCCTATGGCTGGGGCTTCTGCCGCGGGCTGTCTGCCGCTTTTCAAAAGCAGGAGGCAGAACACCATGAATGGGAATTGGTCATGGTCGTGCCGCAGGCGGTCGAGGATGCCGTTTCCAAAATGAAGCGGAGCAGTTATAAGATCTCGTCCACAAGCAGTATGAACCATCAATACGCAGCCATGGGCTATGCGGATGGACAGGAGTTCGATATGCGCCGCCGGCTGGAGCCTTCGGCGTAATTCTTTACTCCTGACCGCCAATAAAGGGTTTGCGGATGCGTGATAATTATGGTACAGTAGCTTCGTGAAAGGAGCCGATATCTATGCCACATGTTATCGCAGATCGTGACTTCGGAAAACCGGCGAAGGCCAATGCGGAAAAGCTGCCTATGGAAGATGTCTATACAAAGCTTGCAGAAGCGGAAACCGACATTCAAACGGGAATGGTGTCCGATGCCATGGAAGGGCTGCGTATGCTGCGGGATAAATACGGCCTGTGAGGCAGAAAAAACCGTATACCTTATATGGCTCTTTCATGGTAGACAGGAACACGAGAAATTGATATAATTAAGCAAATTGTTTCTTGTTTTGGGAGGTTTAGTATGCCATTACAGGGAGACCAGTTGAGCCGCATGACGATTCGCGGCTTCAAATCCATCAAAAACTGTGATATTTCTTTCGGGAAAATCAATGTGCTCATTGGTTCTAACGGAGCGGGAAAGAGCAACTTTATTTCGGCCTTTTCCTTTCTCCAGAGTATTCTGTCTAAAAATCTTCAGGTGTCTGTGGGACAGAGCGGCTTGAGTTCTCTTTTATATAATGGCCGGAAAGTGACCGAGGAGATTGACTTTGAGGTGTTTTTTGGGCAGAACTCTTATGGCTTCGTTCTGGTGCCTACCGATGATAACCGGTTGATCTTTCAAAAGGAATACTTCGGTTATCATGGTGGTTGGGACAATGAAAGCAACATTGGACGCGGGCATAGTGAATCCCAGTGGGAAAACGGCGCCCATAACGGAATTGACGATTACGTTGTCCCAACCCTGCGCAAGCAGAATTGGAGGGTGTATCATTTCCATGACACGGGTAAGGGCGCCAGAGTCAAGCAGGAGCATAACATTTCCAATAATAAAATGCTGCTGTACGATGCGGCAAACCTTGCCGCATTCCTTTACCGGTTAAAAAACTTTTTCAAGCAGAACTACGATGAAATTGTGGAAACGATCCGTCTGGTTGCGCCTTATTTCGATGACTTTGTTTTGGAACCCCAGGAGGGTAATGAAGAGCAGATCGTTCTGCGGTGGTGCCAGACCGGCTGCGAAGATATTTTCAATGCTTCTCAGCTTTCGGATGGTACTCTTCGCTTTATCTGTCTGACAACACTTTTGCTGCAGCCCCATGAACTGCAGCCAGCTACCATCATCGTTGATGAGCCGGAGCTCGGCCTGCATCCCTATGCAATCACGATTTTCTCTGAGATCGTGCGGCAGCTTTCCAATGAAAAACAGATCATTATATCCACGCAATCTGTAGAGTTGCTGAACGAGTTCGATGTGGAAGATGTCATTGTCGTTGACCGGAGTGATACCGGTTCTGAGTTCAGGCGGTTAGATCCGGAGCAGCTCAAGCTGTGGCTGGATGGTGACTACACGCTGGGTGACCTTTGGAAGAAAAATGTTTTGGGAGGTAGACTCTCAAAATGAAAACAATCTACATTTATTGCGAAGGCCCCACAGAGGAGTCGTTCATCAATGCGGTGCTGTACCCTTATTTTCTCGGCATGGGCATTTATGTCTGCCCCATCGTTTGCGAGACGAGACGGGATGCCAACAGAAAGTATCGCGGCGGTGTAAGCCGTTATGCAAAAGTCAAAAACGAGCTCATGATCCTCTGTAAGAGTCATCCGCATGAGTATGTAACGACCATGTTTGACTATTACGCGATGCCCAGCGACACGCCCGGTATCTCCGATGCCACACCAGACATCTTTGAGAGAATTGGGAAAATTGAATCCATCATCAATGAAGATATCGGTGAGCGCAACTGCAGATTCCATTTCATGCTTCATGAATTTGAAGGCATCCTGTTCTCTGAGCCGAATACGTTCCATTTGATTGCCAATGATGGGATTGTTGGTGAAATTCAGCGGATCCGAAACGATTTTGAGACGCCGGAGCATATCAATAATTCACTGGAAACTGCCCCTTCGAAGAGATTGGAGGCATTGATTCCCGGCTATGCGAAGGTTAAGAACGGGACACAGCTTTCTGAGGCGATGGGGCTCGGTGCGATCATGGCGCAATGTCCGCACTTCAAAAAGTGGATCGAGGATATGGTAGCATGGTGAAAGAAGAAAATGCGATCCTGCCCGCACAGGAACTACGCTCTCTGCCTCCCGAACAGGCCCTTTCCGCCAAATTGCTGGCGGCTCGGAATGACCGGAAGCGCGGTGTGCAATATCTGACGGCGGAACAGGTTCTATCCTGCTTGGATCACGCCATAAGCAGCGTTTCCCGGCTCCGTCAACGAATGAACAATTAACACTACTGACAGAGGAGGAGCATTTCAGCGATGGCAGTCAAACTGACTGAACAGACAAATGGGCCCCATATCTATATGCGGCTCCGTCTGGACAGCGGCCGCGTCGAGGAAATCGACGCTTACACCACAGAGAAAGGCTGGCACTATGTTACCAGCGCAGACCGCACCCCGGAGGTACGGCTGCGGATCATTGCGGCGTTTCATACGCTGTATTGACCTGCTTTCTATACATTTCAAGGGGAGGATGCCGGTTTTCGGCGTCCTCCCCCCATTTACAAAAAGGATGTGATTTTGAACATGAAATACGAATATTACCCGAAAAGGCGGACGGAGCAGGAGCGCAGAGAGCTGAATGAACAGATCATCCGGCTGCTGCAAAGCGAAGCCTGTGAGCAGGCCGGTGTGACCGACGAGGACATTTTCAATCGCTATACCGGAGATGGCGGCCTGCATGGGCTGCGGCGCAGCGACTATGAAAACTACAACGCATTCAGCGCGGCGAAAAAGGAGCTGGAAAACGGCCAGTTTTTCACACCGCCGCCCCTCTGCGAAATGATCGTTTCGGCCCTGCGCCTCTCCGACACAGATCTGGTAGCGGATCTCACCTGCGGCATGGGAAATTTCTTCAATTTCCTGCCGAATGAACGCAACGCCTACGGCTGTGAGGTCGATCCCAATGCCTGCGCCGTTGCCCGAAAGCTCTACCCGCAGGCACACATCGTACAGGGTGACATTCGGGACTATGAGCCCCAAACGCATTTTGATTTTGTCCTGGGCAATCCGCCCTTTCACCTGCGCTGGATCATGCCGGACGCCACCGTTATGGTTTCCCATCAGTATTACTGCCTGAAGGCGGCAAAGCTGCTCAAGCCCCTCGGTATTCTGGCAGTCATTGTGCCGGCGTCCTTTCTTGCTGACAGCTTCTCCGATAAAGGCGCCATCCGCATGATGGAGAGCCGATTCAGCTTCTTAGGGCAGGTGATGCTGCCGGAGCACGCCTTTTCAGACAGCGGCGTGGACGGCTTTCCGACCAAGCTGCAATTCTGGCAGAAGAAAAGCACCGCAGCGGACTGGGCACCCAAACGGTACTCGACGGACTGCTCGGATATCTATATTCCCTCCGGGCATCCGGTCATGGCAGCGCCCGCGCTTTACGAGAAGTTTGTCATGGTCGCAAAGGCGGATCTGGCAGGCAATCGGAACAAAGTCTTTCTGGAACTGGCACAGCTCAAAACCACCAAGAGCACTTTTCTCTATCAGGTGAAGAAGTATCTGTATCAGATCCGAAGCCATCCGGTCACGCGGGAAAAATACGACGCCTGCTTTGCCTACGTTCACCGCTTTTATACCCAGCGGCAGCCGGCGGATATGCCATATGAGGAGTGGCAGCGCGTGCAGCTTACCGAAGCAAAGGTGCTGGCGTATCTGAAGCAGGCGCTATGCCGCCAAAACGCCAAGCCGGAGCGGGACGAAATTCGTCTGGTCAAGCAGAAATACAGCTTTGTCTACAAGGCATACAGCCGGAAGATGGCAAAGCTCCTGACGGACGAGATGCGTGCGCCGGTGCCGATCTATCAGGCGGTGCTGAACGATGAGCCGGAACGGTTTCCCGGCTATGAGCGGCTGCTGCGCCGGAAACGCCGGGAGTATGACAATCAGGAGCAGCCCTTTTCCGAGATGACCGAAAACGCGCAGCATGCTGACTGGATCGGTCGCTTTCAATATTGGGACGCCCAGAATCATGCTTACATCCATCTGAATCCGCTCCAGAGCCACGATGTCAACCTGACGCTCCAAAAGCGGTATGCCTTCCTGCAATGGGAACAGGGCAGCGGCAAAACACCCGCCGCCATTTTCACGGGGAAGCACCGCGTGGAAATGGGAGCTGTCCACAGTATATGGGTCATTTCCAGCGCCATCTCCATCCGAAACAACTGGGATGTGATTTTGAAGGGCGCGGGTTTTTCCTATGTGTTTGTGGAGCGTCTGGCTGATCTGCAGCGCATCCGACCGGGCGATTTTGTGATCCTGACGCTGAACAAGGTCAGCCAGTACAAAAAGCGGATCGGACGCTATATCAAGCAGCTTGGCTATAAGATCCAGTTTATTTTTGATGAGAGCGACAACATCTCCAACCCCAGCTCCAAGCAGACGCTTTCCGTGCTGTCCTGCTTTCGCCGCTGCAAATATAAGCTCCTGACTACCGGCACCAGCACGCGGAACAACATCTCCGAATTTGCCCCGCAGTTGGAGCTGCTCTACAACAATTCCATCAATATGATCTCATGGTGTCGAACGCTTTACAGCTACGATAAGCGGTCTGAATATATGGAGCACAAGGAAAACCCCTATTATGGGATGCCGATTCCAGCTTATAAAAAGGGATACCGCCTGTTTGCCAACTCCCATCTGCCGGAGAAGATCACCGTCTTTGGCGTGGGGCAGCGAAATCAGGACATCTACAACGCCGACGAGCTGGATCGCTTGTTGGGAAAGACGGTCATCACCCGCACCTTTGAAGAGGTCACGGGAAAGGACATCCGCCGTATCCATCAGATGCCGATTCCGTTTCTCCCGGAGGAGCGGGAGGTCTACAATATCGTGCTGAAGGAGTTTTACCGCATCCAGCGCGAATATTACAGCTCGACCGGAAACAGCCGGAAGGACGCGCTGATGCGGCTCATTCAGCAGATCACACTGCTTCTGCGCATCAGTGCCGCTCCGGACTGCATGAAGGAATACGAGGGCGAGACGCCGCTCAAGGAGATGGCTGTTGTGGAAGCCCTTGCCAGATGGCCGGAAGAAGTTGTAGCCATCGGCGTGCGGCATACAACGGTGTTGGACCGTTACGCCGCGGCGATCCGTGAATACCTTCCGGAGCGGCCTCTCTTTGTGGTGACGGGTTCCACCGTCACCTTCGCCAAGCGGCGCGCTCTGCGGGAGGTATTGCGGGACAGTCGGAACGGCATCCTGCTCTGCACGCAGCAGAGCCTTCCCTCCAGCGTCAACTTCGAGTTTGTCAACAAGATCATCATTCCGGAGATGCACTACAACAACGCCGGCATGAGCCAGTTTTATATGCGCTTTGTCCGCTACACCTCCACGGAGAAAAAGGATCTGTATTTCCCCATCTACATTGGAAGTCTTGAATCCAACCTCATGCAGATGGTGCTGGCAAAGGAAAAGCTCGCCATGTTTATGAAGGGGCAGGATGCGGATATGGACGAGATCTATGCCAAATTCGGTGTGGATTATGACCTGCTCTCCACGTTGATGACCCGTGAAACGGATGACGAGGGACACCTGCGTATCCACTGGGGCGAACAGAAGATCGCCTGATTTTCAGGAAAGGAACAAAAAATGGACAAGTTTCATATTGAGCTCTATCCAAAAGCTGATTTGGAAAACGAATGGGCAAAGAACAAGCACACGCCCGGCGCCATGCCCTGTATGCGCTGCGGCGGCCCCATGCGGAAATCTCTTGCCGAAAGCGCTCTGAGCCGTGCGCTGAATGTCTATGTCTGCCCTGCGTGCGGCATGGATGAGGCCCTGCGGGATGCCGCGGGGAAGGTACTCCCCATAAGCGAGTGGTACGCCGTGAAGCAGCACCGTTTTGCGGAGCATAAGGACCCGCAGGCAGTCAAGCTGACGCCTGCCTGTGCGTTCATGGAGATCTTCTCCGGAGCGCGGAAGACGCTGCCGTTGAGCAGCGCCCGGTATCCTGCTTCGCTGGTTGCCTATTCCCGCTCTGACTATGACGGGTGGCGATGGTGGACAACATGGTTCCCGGATGAAGAAATACGCCCAGCTCCGGAGCTTGGGCAGGAGATCGATGCCTTCCAGTCGCAGCTTCTCGCCCTGCCGGAATTCAAGACCCTATGGGCAATGGAGCGGATGTGCCGGCTGTATGCCCAGCCGACAAATGAGCCCACGGAATTTAATCTGTACGCGGAAACGGCGCATTTTCATATCTGGCTCCGCTTGATCACACGGGAGCGGGACTATAACCTCTACACATATTTCTTTGCAAAATAACCCAGTTGTTCAGACGCAGAAAGCCGGGAGCCGCATCGCGGCCTCCGGCTTTTTCTTTGTGTACAGGCATATTTTTTCCGGAACGATCCGATTTTTGTTGCTCTTATGCGTATTACATCCGTATAAGAGAAGTATAGGAGGTACATAGCTATGTTAATTGCTGTCGATCACGGGAACAAACAAATCAAAACCGTCCATACGCCGCCGTTTACCTCCGGGCTTATCCAGAGCGACACACCCGGCTTCGGAACGGACGCATTGGCCTATCGGGGGAAGTATTACACATTGACCGACCAGCGGATCCCCTACCGCAGAGATAAGACAGAGGATGAACGCTTCTTCATTCTGACGCTTTTTGCCATCGCGCATGAGATCGAAGCGATGGGACAGTACAGCGGCAGCCTCATGCGCGTGCAGCTGGCGGTCGGCCTTCCTCCCGCGCATTTTGGCGTACAGGCAAAGCGGTTTATCAACTATTTCAATGGGCGGGGTGCGGTTGCCTTTCAGTTTAAGGGAAAGCCCTATGCCATTTTCATTGAAAACACAGCCTGTTTCCCGCAGTCCTTTTCCGCCGCTGCGGCCACGGTAAAAAACCTCGCCTCATTCCCCAGAGCGCTGGTGGTCGATATCGGCGGCTTTACGGCGGATTATGTGCGTTTGCGGAACGGTGTGCCAGACATGGCAGCCTGTGATTCTCTGGAAAACGGTGTGATCCTGCTCTATAACCGCATCTGCGCAAAAGCAAATGCCGAGCTGGACATTCTGCTGGAGGAAAGCGAGATCGACCGGATCCTGCGCAGCGAGGATCAGGACGCGGCGCCGGAGGTCATCGCTCTGGCAGAACGGGAGGCACAGGAATTTATCAACGACCTGCTCAGCGGCCTGCGGGAGCGGATGCTGGAACTCAAGTCCGGCAAAGTGATCTTCCTGGGCGGGGGCGCTACTCTGCTGCACCGGCAGATCGAAGCGTCCGGAAAAATCGGGCAGGCGATTTTTGTGGAGGACATCAATGCCAATGCCAAGGGGTATGAGTATCTTTACCGGCTTCAGCACAGCGGGCGGTGAGTGCTATGACCGACAAGAAGGACCCCGGGAAATTCACGATCCGCTTCAACATCTGTGACCCACAGCATAAAGCGGTGATCGACCTGCTCAACCGGCAAGGCCGCAGCAAAGCGCAGTTTCTTGTCAGCGCTGTCCTGCACTATATCAACTGCAAGGAGACGCCGGAGGTGTCTGTTCCGGTTCCAAATCAGGCGGCGCTGGAGGAGATGATCCTTGCCATCCTGACAAAGAACCAGAGCCATTTGAAAAAGCAGCCCGAGCCGAAGGCTGCCCCCGCACAGCAGGATGCGGCTATCTCCGCTGCACCTGAACCCGTGTCGCCCGCAGATGGAGCGGAATTGGAACAATGGTTTGGCGGGCAGGATGGTGTGGCCTCGATCCTGAACTCTCTGAAAATGTTCGAGCAGGATTAAAAGCAAAGGTCTGGGACGAAGCCACCCCCGTCAGGCTCAACGCTTGTGATATGCTCTCCCCATGAGCAATGTCATTAAGTTTGCGCACAAAACGCCCGACAATGCTACCAATGGTCATTCCGCTCAAGGTAGCGGCAGATTTTCCTGAGTTCGCAAAGGAGCCACCTTTGTCGTTCTGGTTTTGAACACTTTACATAGTCAAGGCAGATAGACGCTGTGAGATCTTCTAATTGAACTACATCCTTACTGCGGCAAGCCCACGCATCACACAGGTGTATCGTACCTGAATCGGCTTCTAATTAGCAAATTGCTAACCCCCCGACCGACAGATCTGTCAGCCAAGACTCTCTGGGCCTAATTACTATTTACCCTCGCCCAGACGAGCCTTCCTACAATCCGCTACAGCTCGCCAGCCGCAGCCCTACTCTCTTCACCACCTCTCCTGAATGTCGCTCTCACAAATTCTTGCTTCTATCGCAGCCTTTTCTATTCAACGGTTTACCCGTTCATGATATAAACGGGCAAACCGTTATCATAGTGCATTTCCTTTATGTGAATTTTTTTAACAATTCGCTTCTAATATAATTTAATGTTTTTGTTACAGACTCAGATGTAGAGAAAAATTCGTAATTAGCTAAATCAGAAAAATTATAGTCCCTATAATTCCCTTCAAGTGTTAATGTGTCGGTATGATCCGTTTTGATATAACCAAAAAACTCTGATTTTAAAATGAATGCGGGCTCATTTTGATATGCATTTAGCGGAGAGCTGTCCATAAAAATTAGATAGTCATTTTCAGGATTCATCAAATTTAATGTATTCATGAATTCGATATGTCCATCGACCTCTTGAAATCCAAAATATTGATAAACATATGCTGTATTACCTACTGAAAGAGAAGCATCGCCTTTGATAATTTCCTTCACAGTGAATTCTTGACCGATGCTTCCCTCGGTTTGAATTATGTTTCCAGTTGGAGCAACAACTGCAATAATTTCTGCAGAAGCCACACCATATAGATCCACATCTGATCCGAAAGATGTAAGGGTCAACCCCCCTTCATCATTTTCATTCCACGCATAATTTAATACTATATGTGAATCTTCGACATCTTTTATATTTGACAGGTGAGAAATTCCGCAATCAGAAATGCTGCCTTGAAAGACGAGACCAAGTATAATAGCAATCAAAAGGAGGGAGATGTTAGCAATAAAAAAAATATGATGCTTTTTTCTCATTTGTTTCCCCCCTATTCCTCAATCCTACCGTGTTTCATGTGGTAGATTTCTGTGCATAGCGTAGAAATATCCTGACTTATATGACTGGCCAACAAAACAACAGCACCCCGATTTGCTTCCTCAGCAATGATGTCGCGTATAAGGAATACACCCTCTTTATCAATGGCATTTGTGGGTTCGTCCAAAAAAAGAAAATTTGGCTTCTCCATAATAGCCTGAGGTTAATGAAAAATGGAACGGCAATAATAAGGAAAGTGCCAAAAAAACTGGCAACTAGTTTTGATACATAGTAAATAGTTCGTGAAGTACGGCTTATATATACAGGAAGAAGTTGGTTCTTGTAGTCATCAATATATGAAGTCGAAAAAGGTAAGACCAACAAAAACGGATAAAGTAAAGAAAAGAAAAACCAAAGCCTATTTGACTGTGAAAAACAGACGAGTTGGTTAGCATCTTTTATTTTTGATATATCTATTCCAGAAACATAATGCGAACTCCCAGTCATTATTTATGCTATTGTATCATGTAGTCTGACCTTCCTACAAGTTGAAAGATTCGATTTACATAATGTTTTCTGTGGAAACAAGATAAAGAGTGCTATATGCTGGGGAAATGCTGGACAGGGGCATATTGCTGCTATTTCCGTTCGGCGGTGCTGCCCCTTGATCCCGTGCTGGAAAGGTCGCTGACCGTGGAGCGTATCACGGAAACCCGTCCTTGCCCGGTGTGCGGCAGGGCCTTTCTCCCGGACGGGCGGCAGCGGTACTGCTCCCCGACCTGCGCCCGTGCTGCAAGGCGGCAGAAGCAGCGCGGCTATATGTGGAAAAACCGGGGTAGACCGTGAGCATTTGACCCCGGAAAACACTCTTGATTGCAGGGTTTTCTGGGGCCGCTTCATGGGCGGGGCGTATGATTTCATAGCCCCGCCCGGTTTTGCAGAAATATTGCTAACATTTTGGAACCTTCATGAAATAGTTATTGTTTGTGGCATTGGAATTAGTAACGCTTGCTTTCTTTGCATACAGCGTGATCTCGTGAGAGTCCACGCCATTGAGGGCATCCACACGGTGGAGGTCGGTGGAAATGAGCTGGTCATTTTTATTGTAGGTAAATACGGACTCCGTGCCCAGCGCATCGATGGTCTTTACAATGTTTCCATTGCCGTCATAGACATACTGGGTGGCATTGCCGTTGCGGTCCTTGACCTGCACGATACGGTCTGTGGCATCATAGGTAAAGAACTGCGTATTGCCGCGGCGGTCTTTCACGCTGGTAACCCAATTCAGGGCGTCATAGGCATAGGTCACGGTGCCGGCAGCATGAAATTAGCGTTTCGGCAAATAGTATGGGAGGGCGCAATTTCGTAACCGTCAAACCTAACCGCGCATAGACACACATGAGACAATAGTAGCGGAACGTTGCGAAACGTTTCGCTACTGTTGTATTGTGGGGTGTCAGAATGACAAGCGCAGAGTTGAAACATCGGGCGGAGCTACAGGAGTGGGCGGCACAAATCCAGGAATGCCGCAGCAGCGGTCTCTCCGTAAGCGAATGGTGCCGGCAGCAAGGTGTTACAACAACACTCCTGGTAAGTTTCTCAGGCATCCCTCTTTCTTTTGCGGAAGCTCAAATCCTGCCAAGTAAAAAAACCGTTAAAATGCTGCGCAGCGGATTGAAAAAATAAGCTGACGGGACTATTTTATACAAGGTGAGTGTGTAAAATCAAATTTTTAAGGGGGAGGCGGATAAAAATGCCGCACCGTAAGAAGATTTTACTCTCAGACAGTAATGAAGCCCTCAGCATGCTCCTGGCGGATTCCCTGCGTGAGCGCGGAAACTTCCATGTATTTCACGCAAAGGATGAGGACGAGACAACCAAGGCGCTCCACCGGCACCGACCTCACGTTCTTCTGCTGGATTTTCTGCTGCCGCACAAGGGCGGCTTTCACGTTATGCAGCATCTGCGCGAGGACGGGTACAAAATCTCGACGATTTTTATGACGGCTCTGCCGACACACAGGGTCATAGAGGAGGCATACCGTTTGGGCGCAAGCTTTGTGCTCCCGAAGCCTTTTACGGCAAGGGCGTTGGTCGAACGGATACACGATGCACTGCACAGTGATCGGCCCTAATTTGCACACATCAAAAATAGTGACCGCCATCTCAAAGTGAGCTGCTGCTCACCGAGATGGCGGTCTTTTATTTATGAGGCATATAGCATTCTTTCTGGGCTCTCGCGGGAAGCAGCTTTTCAGCCCATGTTTCATCAGTTTCGCTCAGTTGCGGCGCGTTTTGCAGAACCCACAGCAGATAACGGTACGGATCAAGGCCATTCTCCTTCGCCGTTTCAATCAGGCTGTAGATCACGGCGCTGGCCTGCGCGCCACTGGGCGTATTGGCAAAGAGCCAATTTTTCCGCCCCATCACAAATGGTTTAATGCTGCGCTCGGCACGGTTGTTGCTCAGCTCCAGACGGCCATCCTCCAGATACCTTGCCAGGTACGGCCACTGCTCCAGCAGGTAGTGAATGGCCCTGCCCAACGCAGATTTCGGCGCGGTTTTCGCCTGCATCTCATTTGCCCATGACAACAACGCGTCTAAAACAGGCTTTGCCTGCTCCAGCCGCTTTTCATATCGCTCCTCCGGTGTCAGCTCTGCAAACGCCTGCTCCAGCTTAAAAAGTCGGGAGCAATAGCATTCGCCAATCGCTGCCGGAGCGTCCTTCTGCATCTCCTTGGGCAGCGTTTGCAACGCCTCGTCAAATTTTCGCCTCGCATGTGCCCAGCAGCCCACCACACGGATGTTGCCCGGCAGTCTGTGGTATCCCTGGTATCCGTCTGCGTGCAGCCATCCTGAGAAGCCTTGCAGGAAATATTCAGCATGCTCCGCTTTTCTCGTAGGCTGGTACTCATACAGCACAATGGCCTGCTTTGTGCAGCCGCTGGTGCGGTACAGCCACATGTAGGACTTGCTGGTGGAGGAACGTCCCGGCTCTTTCAACACCTGCAAGGTCGTCTCGTCGGCGTGCAGCACCGGCTCCTTACAAAGCTGCTCGCGCAGCGCATCGTAGATCGGCCGCAGCCATTTCTCCGAAGTGTTCAGCAGCCAGTTGGCCATCGTCTGCCGGGATAGCCTCAAGCCCTGTCGGTTAAACTCCTGCTCCAGACGGTACAGCGGCGAGTACATGACGAATTTCTGTGCTGCCAGATACGCCACTGCCTCCGCAGAGGCAAAGCTGCCAGGCAGCAGCGCAGGCTCCTTCGCCGCCTTCACAATGTTGGCTTCATCGGTCTCTTGCTCACAATTCTTGCAGGCGTAGGTGTAGTACACGTCCTCGCGCACCCAGAACTCTGCCGGCTTCATCATTAAGCTGCGGCGGACTTCCTTGCCAATCTCCACCAATTTGCTGCCACAGGCAGAACAAGTCAGTTCGTTCCCCGGCAGGCGGTGCTCCACCACCTCGGTGGGAGTACCCTCTGGAACGACATCCAGCACATTGCCGGACTGCCGTTTGCGCTCGTGCGCCTTCACGGTGATCTGCTTCTCTGTGGCGGCTTTGGTGCCGAAGGCGTAGGCCTCCAGCTCGTTGTAGGTCAGGCTCAGCTGCTCCATGACCATCTGCTCCGCCTGTTCCGAGGAACGGCCAAACAGCTTCTTCTTGGACAGCTTCAGCTGTTCCAGCAACCACTCATTTTGCAGCGTAAGGCTGGTGATGACCTGCGCCTGCTCCTGTTCGAGGGCGGCAAACTTTGCTTCCAGTCTTGCATGCGTCTCTTCCAGCTTGGCGCTCTTTGCTTCCAACTGCGCATTTTCCTGCTGCAAGCGCTCATATTCCGCACGGGAAATGGTCACCATTTCTTCCGTGTTGCTTGTCTGCATTTCTCTGTTTTCCATGAGGAAATTATACCACAAGGCAGAGAGAAAAGCCAGTATTTTCAATGGTTTTGGACATTCTTCCTTGCTCAGACTGTGCTCAATCCTGTCACCGGACGGTGGGCTTTCGGCTGTTCGATTTGCAGTCCCTCCATGAGCCAGCGGTACTGCTGCGGCGTTAAAGTCTTCACCTCAGATTCTGAGCGCGGCCATTGGTACGCGCCCTGTTCCAGTCGCTTGTACAGCAGGATAAAGCCATCTTTTTCCCAGTACAAGCCCTTGATACGGTCCCGCCGCCGTCCGCAGAACAAAAATAATGTGTTGGTAAACGGATCCAACTCAAACTGCTGCTGGACGAGCCGCGCCAGACCATCTATGCCTTTACGCAGATCCGTGTAGCCGCAGGCAATATAGACTTGATCTGCACCGGTGAAGTCGTTCAGCATAGGCGCAGGAGCTCCACCAGCAGTCTCAGCTGTTCCGCGTCACAACCGGGGTAAATGTCCAGACTGGCCTTCCCAATATGCAGTGTGGCGCAACGTTCCGCTACGTTGCGAGACATTTTCTTCGGTTCCGGCAGCTCCGCAAAGGTCACGGCCGTTGATGGCGGTGCTCCGTTTTTCCGTACGCCTGTCAACAGTTCACGTTCCCAACGGTAATAGGTGGCTGTCGTAACACCCCGCTGCCGGCACCATTCACTTACAGAGAGTCCGCTGCCCCTGCATTCCTGTATAGACATGCTCCATTCCTGCTTCTTGGCTTCATGTTTCAGCTCATTGCTCGTCATTTACTTCACACCCTGAACATTATAGTGGTGGAAAGTTTCACAACTCCCCACCACTATTGTCCCATGTCTGTCCAGCCGCTGCCTGCTTTGACGGTTACGCAATTTCTGCACCCTCCCATACTATTCATCCTGTTATTTTTTTCTCACCTTCAGCGGTATAATACTCAAAACGCACCCATTCATCATCAATAAAAGTGCATTCCGATACAAGCGAACCAGAAAAAATTGAATTGATTGTATCGGGATACCTAACATAGACATTGGCAACCGTCAGATAGGTCGTATTGTTAACGAAGCTTGTCGGTTTAATCTGGTAATTGAGTTGGAACAAATTCACCGCAGCAGCAGTGAGACCTCCATAGTCTACCCCCATATCTCCATTGGGAATATTTGAATATCCCATGTAGTTAAGCATCTGTTGCATCTTCTTCAGCTCAGTTGAATAGCTATGCGATGCATCCTCACCGTTATTACGTTTAGATACAATGTTCTCGTATTTAATCCAAATAAGCCCTAACGGATCAATCTGTTTTATGGGGTTGTCCACAACATACAGATACTGCACCAAACTAATGGGATTCGCAACTGTTCCTGCAATCAAGTCCACTGCATCAAACCGCTTGTTCTCCGCATCGTACATTCTCGCCTTTGCGTAGAACTGGTTCAGCACATCGTCATACTCGTGGGTGGCGTAGGTGATCTCCGGCAGCAGTCTGCGGAAGCCGCCGTCCACGGTGATGTCCGTGTACTTGCGGACCTCGCCCCAATCGGTGTAGTCTGCCCGTGCGGTCACACGGCCATACTGGTCGGAGAGATTCACCACGCTGCCAAGGCGGTCGGTGTGGACGTAGGCCATATTGACGCACTTCTTGATGCTCTGACCCCACCAGTTGCTGCCTTCGCCAATCGTCATGACCTGCAGCTTGTCCAAACCGTAGGTGTAGAAGAAGTCATAGCCGTCCTGCTCGGACTTCATCAGCACCCGCTGGTCGATGTCCAGTCTGGTATAGTCAATGACATAATCCGTCTTGACCACTTCCGGCTTTTCAATGCCCGTCTCCACGCTGGGCGTCTGGCAGTGGAAGTCCGTGTAGCCGTGGCTGTTGTCCTCAAGGATCTGCTCTGTGCCGACCCTCACGCCGAGCCCGTTGAAGGTGTACGCACTGACCTCGCCGGCCTTGTTGGTGCCCTGCACCATGCGGTTCGTCTCGTCATAGAGATAGGTCGCGATGGTGATGTTCTTGGGTCCGGTGGTGGTAGGCGAGCAGATCTCTTCTTCCTTCACCAGATTGCCGCGCTTATCGTAGGTATAGCCGTAGTCATAGATG